>Ga0213833_1000093_pt1 | contig 191923 bp, 178 predicted proteins | sample SWATP21_FD_160575 | JGI IMG/M metagenome (GOLD analysis project Ga0213833, IMG submission 160575) | Coastal seawater microbial communities from Marineland, Florida, United States - SWA TP2 #1 | ecosystem: Environmental > Aquatic > Marine > Coastal | place: USA: Florida | collected 2016-08-14
ATCGCCTGTGCGAGGAAGCTCCTGATGTGGTTGCGTGCTATGATGCGTGATCAGATCGACTGGCAAGAGATGGATGTCTACAAGCAATCCATCAAAAAGGCTTGACCTTTAAGACGGTAGATCCATTTATTTTTTTGGATCCCCCGGATCTGCGTTCCGCAGACGCGTGGGACGTATTGTGTAGTGAACCCCAATCACCCTTTCTTCTTCAACAACGGTTTAAGAAACTTCCCAGTGTAAGAGCCTTTTTCTTTTGCCACTGCTTCAGGCGTGCCGGTGGCGATGATTTTGCCGCCGCCAGAGCCACCTTCAGGGCCTAAATCAATGATCCAGTCTGCTGTTTTAATCACATCTAAGTTATGTTCAATCACCACAACCGTGTTTCCTTTGTCGCGAAGTTTGTATAACACTTGAATCAGTTGCGCGACGTCGTGACAATGTAAGCCGGTGGTCGGTTCATCCAATAAATACAATGTTTGCCCGGTGTCACGTTTGGTGAGTTCTCGTGCCAGTTTGATACGTTGCGCTTCGCCGCCTGATAAGGTTGTCGCGCTTTGTCCTAAACGAATGTAACTTAATCCAACGCTCATGAGCGTTCCACATTTTCGTCGTATGCTAGGAATAGCATCAAAAAAGGTCAGTGCTTCCTCGACTGTCATGGACAGCACATCGTGAATGGTTTTTCCTTTGTACATCACTTCTAAGGTTTCGCGGTTATAGCGTTTCCCGTCGCATTGATCGCAAGTGACATACACATCCGCTAAAAAGTGCATTTCTACTTTAATTAAGCCATCGCCTTGACACGCTTCACAGCGACCACCGCGTACATTAAAGCTAAAGCGGCCAATTTTATAGCCTCGAGCGCGAGCCATTTCGGTATTGCTAAACAGTTCGCGAATGGGCGTGAGCATGCCCGTGTAAGTGGCCGGGTTTGAGCGTGGTGTTCGGCCAATTGGGCTTTGATCGATGTTGATGATCTTGTCGATGGCATCTAATCCAGTGATGCTTTTGTACTCGCCAATGGTGCCCACGTGATGTTGACGATGTAAGTGTTCGAGTGCAACGGGATATAGCGTGTGTTTAATTAAACTGGATTTGCCAGATCCAGAAACGCCTGTGACGCAAGTCAGTAAACCAACGGGGATAGATGCATCGACACCGTTTAAGTTGTTGCATCGTACGCCTTTGAGTTGGATCTGAGCTTGGCAGACATTAGCAATGCGGCTTGGAATGGGAATACTCAAGCGATGACTTAAATACTTTCCTGTGATGCTATCTGGGTGTTTGGCGATTTCGTCAGGTGTGCCCAAAGCAATCACTTGGCCACCATGTTCGCCAGCACCAGGACCCATGTCAATGATATAATCGGCTGCACGAATTGTGTCTTCATCGTGTTCAACCACAATCACGGTGTTACCCAAATCGCGTAAATGTTTTAAGGTGTCGATCAGTCGATCGTTGTCACGTTGGTGTAAACCGATGGATGGCTCATCTAAAATATACATCACGCCAACCAGCCCTGAGCCAATTTGGCTGGCTAAACGGATGCGTTGTGATTCACCTCCCGATAAGGTATCAGCGCTACGGCTCAAAGTAAGATACGTTAAACCGACGTTTACTAAAAACTGTGCGCGAGAAGAAATTTCACGCAATATTTTTTCCGCAATTTCTTGCTGCATGGTTGGGAGTTCTTGAGATTTAGACCAAGCGCATAAGTCTAAAATAGTCATGCCTGTTAGTTGAGGTAGTGTGTATTCACCCACTAACACATGGCGCGCTGCCTCATTCAATCGTGTGCCATCACAGGCTTCACACGGATGGGTTGATAGAAAGGGTGCCAGATGGTCGCGAATGGCTTGAACGTCTGTTTCTAGATAACGTTTTTGCATGGTTGCCAATACACCGATAAAAGGCTCATTTTTCTTACGTATGCGACCTCTAACGGTTGGCAAACAAAAATGAATTTTTTCGCCATTGCTGCCATGTAAAATAATGTCTTGCACCTTTTTAGGAAGCTTTTTGAAAGGCATATCAAGATCAAACTCGTAATGCTCAGCAAGGGTGGTGAGTTTGGCAAAGTGATATTGATGATGAGCTTGCCAGCCGATGATGGCTCCTTCATTGATGGAGAGATCTCGATTTGGGATGACTTTATGTTCATCGATACTCGTTTGTTTGCCTAAGCCATCACAGCTTTGGCAGGCACCGGCAGGGTTGTTGAAGGAAAAAGAGCGAGGTTCTAAGCGAGGAACAGAATAGCCGCATTGGGGGCAACTTTGCCTAGAAGAAAAGATGAGTGGTTCAGTATTCTCATCATCTAAGTTGATAACCATCAACATGCCATCGCTTTGATTGAGTGTTGTTTCAATCGAGTCAGCTAAGCGTTGCTCCATGCCTTTTTTGATTTTCACGCGATCAACCACGAGTTCGATGGTGTGATGTTTGCGTGCCGCAAGAGACATCTCTGTGTCAATATCGTGAATCGTGCCATCTACTCTCACGCGTTGATAGCCTTGCCGACGTAAGTTTTCAAATAAGGTGCTATGGGTTCCTTTTTTGTTTTGCACTAAAGGCGCTAGCAACGCAATTTTTGTGTCGGTTGGCAACTTCATGATGTGATCTGTCATTTGCGTGATTGTTTGGGCGCTTAAGGGCAAATCATGCGTGGGGCAGTGGGGAACACCAACGCGCGCGTACAAAAGACGGAGGTAATCGTAAATTTCAGTGGCGGTACCGACGGTGGATCGCGGGTTGTGAGAAGTAGATTTTTGATCGATGGCGATGGCGGGGGATAGGCCATCGATGGTGTCGACGTCTGGTTTACCCATCATGGATAAAAATTGACGCGCATAGGCAGACAGTGATTCCACGTATCGTCGTTGGCCTTCTGCGTACAAGGTATCGAAGGCTAAGGATGACTTTCCTGACCCGGAAAGCCCGGTGATGACGACCAAGGCATTTCGAGGAATGTCCACATCGATGTTTTTGAGATTGTGTGTGCGAGTGCCGCGTAGGCGAATATGGGTATCAGAGACCATGGTGAGAAACCTTAACTGAGGGGCTTTAAGAGCTTTAGGACATCCTATATCATGGGCTTTTTAATAGCCATAGGCAGGTTTTTCATGACAACAACAATCAACTGGCGAGCTGTTTTAGTGATTGCAGCGATCATGGGTTGTCGCTTGCTAGGTTTGTTTATGATTCTTCCGATTTTGTCGACTCAGGCTCAGCACTTAAATGGAGCAACGGCCTCTTTGATAGGCATGGCCATGGGAGCTTATGGGCTGACTCAGGCAATATTTCAAATCCCTATGGGTGCGCTCTCGGATCGGATTGGTCGACGACCAGTGATTGTGATTGGTTTGCTATGTTTTGCTGCTGGTAGTGTAGTCGCTGCGTTATCCACAAGCATGTGGGGTGTGATTATTGGTCGAGCGTGTCAAGGAGCTGGGGCGATAGGAAGCACCCTCTTGGCTCTGATTGCGGATGTCACTCCCGATGAAAAGCGCTCTCGTGCTATGGCGGCTGTCGGCGGTGGTATTGGTCTCTCGTTTGCTTTAGCGATGGTGTTGGGTCCTTTGGTGAGTGCCCATTATCAGTTGTCAGGTGTGTTTTGGTTTATGTTTGCTTTAGCTTGTTTGGGTATCGTGTTGTTGCTTTTTATTCCGAAGCTTCCAGTTGCTGTGTCCGACCCTATGGCTCAGAGCACACGAGGCGGGCCTTGGCGGCAGGTATTAACGTCTCGGCAATTATTGAGCTTGGATGCCAGTATTGCGTTTCAGCATGCGATTCTCACGGCCTTGTTTATCGCACTTCCTCTGATTTTGGCGCATGAGTACGAGTTAACAGGGATGGGGCAGTCCATCTTCTACCTCGTGGTTTTGGTCGCTGCTTTTTTTGCCATGGTTCCTGGGGTCATCGTAGCTGAAAAGCATCGAGCTCTGAGGCGATCAATACGGTATTCCGTTGCGGCATTATGCGTTACTCTTTTGCTTATCAGCGGCTTCTACCAGCATTGGTTTGTGTTTGTGGTGAGCTTGTTTGTCTTTTTTACGGCGTTCACGTTGTTAGAATCAGTGTTACCGTCCAGTGTGTCTAAGGCGGCTCCTTTGCATGCCAAAGGGGTGGCCATGGGGGTTTACTCCACGAGCCAGTATTTGGGGATATTCTTGGGTGGAAGCTTAGGCGGGGTCATGCATCATGCCTTTGGCTTGCAAGGGGTTCTTTTATTGTGTGCGGGATTAGCCTTGATTTGGCTAGTGATAACAGCAGCGTTGAGGCCTTTTACTTACGTCTCAACCATGATGTTTGCCCTTAGTGATGCCTCTAACTCATTGACGAATAAGCTTATTCAAGACCTGCTTAGCATGCCTGGTGTGGCTGATGCTGCTGTATGTTCAGCATCGTCCTTATTGTACGTGAAGGTCGATAAGCGAGAAGCTGACGGAGAGGCGTTGCGTCTTCGGATCGAAACGAGTAATCTAGGGGCTGGCCACAAACAATGTGTGAAAGGACTCCGAGGTCAACACGATGATCAAAGTACTTGATTAGACGCAGCGTTTGGTAGTTATAGACGAGAGGAGAAATAAACATGGCAAGAGGTGTAAACAAAGTCATCTTGATCGGTAACCTAGGGAATGATCCCGAAGTACGGTATACCCCCAGCGGCAGTGCCGTAGCTAACATTGTGTTGGCAACCAGCACATCATGGCGCGACAAGCAAACGGGTGAGCTCAATGAGCGTACAGAATGGCACCGGCTCGCATGCTTTAACCGGTTAGCTGAAATTGTCGGTGAATACCTTCATAAAGGATCAAAAATTTACGTGGAAGGCAGTTTGCGTACGCGTAAGTGGCAAGATAAAAACGGCATCGATCGTTACACCACAGAAATCATTGTGAACGAGCTTCACATGTTAGATAGTCGCCAATCAGGCGGCGGTCAAGGCGGTTACACACCACAGTCTTACTCATCTGACAACGCATCTCACTCTGCTGGCAACAGCAATAACATGGCTAGCACAGGGCCGGGTGAGGCGGATCTATCATTCTCAGACGATGATATACCGTTTTAAAGGTCGAAAAAGCGACTTTTTTCCTCCTTCTTTGTCGGCTCTGCGCTTCCGGTTCCTCGCGTCAAGCGCGAGGACTCCTACAGGGTGGTGTCTCCAGGGATCACCTTGTGATTCCTTCGACGCTTAATTGATTAAGTGCTTTATGCACGATCCGCTCCGGTTCTCGAGCCTTCTTGAAGGAGAAAGAAATTCATCTTTTTCTTTTTTAAAGCGGCGTTGTTGCATATTGAAGTTTGATCCATCCTTATAGGTCGTCATCCTGAACAAAGTGAAGGATCTAGACTCTATCCGCCGATAGGCGGAGCATTTATACCCATGGGATCTTCTTTAGAAGATCCAAAAAAGCCTTCTAATGAAGGCTCGTTGGTGTAAACGCTCCCACTGGCGTGGGATTTATTCTGGTTCCTTCATTCCATTCAGGATGACGCTGGCTGGCCAAGGGGGGATGACGCTATGAATCAAACGCTGCACAATTTCGTTAGCATGTTACTTGTACAAAGAACGCCTTTTTTGATGCTTTAAATCGACGGAATAGCCACATCTGTTTCAACAGCGGCATCGTAGTCCACGCCTTCTAAGCCAAAGCCGAAGAGTTGGTAGAAGTCGTGCAAGTAGCCGTCGATGTCTGTAGCTGTCGATAAGTTCTCTGTGGTCACATCGTCCCACGCTTTGGCAACAGCTGCTTGAACGTCGTCGTCCATTTCCCAGTCGTCCATACGGATACGACCTTCAGCATCGCGGCCATCGGTTGAGTACAAACGTTCAGCAAACAAACGTTGCATTTGTTCGATACAGCCTTCGTGAGAGCCTTTTTCTTTCATGATTTTGAAAAGAATCGCGACGTAGAGAGGTACGACAGGAATAGCCGCGCTCGCTTGAGTGACTAGCGCTTTGTTCACAGAAATTAACGCTTCACCGCTGATGGAAGCTAGGCTGTCATTCAAAGCATGAGCTGTTTTTTCTAGGTGTTCTTTAGCTTGTCCAATGGTGCCTTCACGGTAAATTTTGTGTGTCAGCACAGGGCCGATATACGTGTAAGCAACTGTTTTTGCACCTTGGGCCAAGCAGTTGGCGCCTAGCAACGCATCGATCCAGAGTTGCCAGTCTTCACCACCCATGACTTTTACTGTGTTTGCGATGTCTTGGTCGCTAGCAGGCTCAATGACCACAGACTCCACAGCGCGTTCCATGACGTTGACGCTTTTATTTTCGTAGTTTTGACCGATGGTTTTCAAGGTGGATTGGTAGGTTTCGCCGCTTTTAGGGTCGGTTCGGCGAGGAGAGGCAATGCTGTAGACGACAAGGTCGACTTCACCACCCCAGTCGTTTTGGATTAAATCAATGGTTTGTTGTTTGATTTCGTCAGAGAAGGCGTCACCGTTGATGCTCTTCGCGTACAAGCCGCCGGCCTTGGCGGCTGCTTTTTCGAAGGCTGCGGTGTTGTACCAACCAGCTGAAGCCGTCCGTTTACCCGCAGCTGGGCGTTCAAAGCTCACCCCAATCGTAGCTGCGTCAGAGCCGAAAGCTGCGCTGATTCTGCTGGCTAGACCGAAGCCTGTTGATGCACCGATCACCAAGACTTTTTTGGGTCCATCAGCTTGTTTTTCCTTGTCTTTTACGTACTGAATTTGATCTAAGACGTGCTGTTCACAGCCGCTAGGATGAGCAGTGGTGCAGATAAAGCCGCGAACTTTGGGGGAAATAACAGAAGTCATAGAATGTTCTCCAGGGGTGATACTCAAGGTGTTACGTTAAGGACGCTTGCGCGAATCGCGATAGGTGCTTATTATTAGACACCTTTTAGAATAGTGCAAGAGGGCGTATGCCCGTCTATACCATCCCCTTGGAGGATATTTGTGACAATAAAAAGCGCGTGTTATCGCGCCTTAGGACGATTTAAGAAACGCACGCCCCAAAAGCGTGTGTTGCCCAGCAAGAAACATCAACTGACCGACGATCAAATCAGCAACCAAGCCTGTATGGTGATGGAGCGTTTGGTGGAATCAGGTTATAGCGCGTATTTGGTTGGAGGTAGTGTCCGAGACGTGATGGTCTCACTGAAACCAAAAGACTTTGACGTGGTGACTGATGCCACTCCTGAAGAAATCAATCGCTTGTTCCGTCAAAGTAGAATTATTGGTCGTCGTTTTCGTCTGGTGCATGTGTACGGTCGAGGTGACGTCACAGAAGTGTCTACCTTTCGAGCTAATTCACAAACAGTGGTGCATGTCGCGACAGATACCGACGCTGATGAAATGCCTATGGTCATCGATGACAACACCTATGGCACCATCGAAGAAGATGCATGGCGACGAGATTTTACGATCAATGCTTTGTTTTATGATTATGCCGAAGGAACCATCATCGACTTTACAGGTGGAGTGAGTGACATTAAATCGCGTCGTGTTGCCATGATTGGTGATGCGACCCAACGGTTTCATGAAGATCCGGTTCGCTTGTTGCGTGCGATTCGTATGGCAGCCAAGTTAGATTTTTCCATTGAAAAGCAAACGTATCGTGCGCTTTTGGAATTGCCTGGTTTATTGCAACATGTTGCACCTGCTCGTTTGTTTGATGAAGTGGGTAAGCTCTTTTTTACAGGTCATGCTTTGTCGTCTTACGAATGGCTCTTAAAAACAGGCTATTTTGAGCATATTTTCCCACAAGTGCATAAGCTTATCATGAGAGATGAGGGCACGAAGCGTTTAGTCAGGCAAGCGATGAAAGAAACGGATGATCGTTTTGCATCAGGTAAATCGTTAAACCCGGGTTATTTATTGGCAGTTTTGTATTGGCCGATCGTGCAAGAAGAGATAGCTCAGCTGCTTGCTAGTGGCTATCGTTTGTCTCGTGCCTTGCCGCTTAGTTTTCGTTCGGCGTTGGCTTTGTCTCGTAAACATTTAGCGATCCCCAAACGTTTTCAAGCCATGATGCAGTCCATTTGGTCGATGCAGTATCATCTTGAAAAAGAGCGACCCAAACGTATCGAACGCTTGTTGATGCATCGTTATTGTCGAGCTGCCGTTGATTTTCTAGAGCTTCGCGTTCGTTCTGGTTGGAAAGAGGGTCAGGGGTTAGCAAAGAATTGGCGTAAACGTTTGAATGATGCTAAACACACCTATGCCTCCTCTAGGCGAACACGCCCAAGCCGTGACGGACGCCACTCCAATAGAGGTCGTTCTCGTAGGCCTCGTCGAGACTCAAGAACCAGTGGTCGTCATGACTAACGTAGCTATTGGTCTGGGTGCCAATCTGGGTGAGCCAGTTCGCCAAATTAAGGCAGCTGTGCACGCCATGAGGGAGCATCCTTCCATCACAGTACTGGATGTCTCGCGTTTTTATTGCGGCCCACTCATGGGCTCAGAAGGCCCATTGCTCAACGAGCCACTGTGTGTGAATGCGGCGCTCACAGCTAACACAACGCTTTCTCCCAATGATCTGCTTAAGGCCTTAAAATTACTAGAAAAAACATTGGGTAGGCCTGATGAGCATCCTCGTTGGTCTTCTCGGGTCATTGATTGTGATATACTGCTTTACGGTGACAAGGTCGTTGATGAGGAATCTCTAACTCTCCCTCATCCTGGTTTAACCACACGTCCTTTTGTGTTGCTTCCTTTGGCGGAAATTGCTTCGGATTGGCAATTGCCAGATGGTCGCCGAATAGATGCGTTAGCATCAGTCTGTAGTAGGGATGGGTTTGAATTATTGAAAGAGGAACATGAGATCAATGTCTAAAACGGTGGTGTTTCCAGGAACCTTTGATCCCTTTACGTTTGGTCATGCTGATATTGCACGTCGAGCAGAAGCGTTGTTTGGTTCTGTTGTGATTGCTGTGGCGGGTTCAGAAACACGAAAATCCCCCTTGATTCCTAAAGAACAACGCATGCATCTCATCGAAGAAGTGTTTCGTGATCACACAGGAATACGCGTGATGCCTTTGGAAGGATTGCTGGTGCATTGGATGAAAGAGCAGGGTTTTGCAACGATTGTTAGAGGCTTGCGAAACGGCGGTGATTTTGATGATGAGTGGCAGCAAGTCGGAATCAATCGTACCTTATGCCCAGATATTGAAACTGTGTGGTTACCTGCAGCGTCTGGTCATTCTGTTTTGGCCAGTCACTTTGTGCGAGAAATTGCTTCCTTGGGTGGTGACGTTGGTGGTTTGGTGCCATCGCCAATTGCTGATTGGTTGGCAAGGCGGTAATCCATGGCTTTAAAGATTACGGATGAATGCATCAACTGTGATGTGTGCGAACCAGAATGCCCCAACGACGCCATTTATCAAGGTGAGGAAATTTACGAGATTAATCCTAACAAATGCACTGAATGCGTCGGCCATTTTGATGAGCCTCAATGCAGAGAAGTGTGTCCTGTTGATTGTATCCCCATTGCTTTTGTTGAAACGCGTGATGAGCTAATGACGAAATACCATCGTTTGCAAGAGCAAAAAAATAATGACAACAATGATTCCAAGCGAGGAGAAGAGCATGAGTCAATCTAATCAATCGGTATTAATGAAAAACGATTGTGGTCGAATTTATCATCTACGATTAAACCCTGAAGATGTAGCCGATACGGTGATTCTTGTTGGTGACCCTGATCGCACCGATATGATTGCTAGGCATTTTGATACGATTCACACCGAAGCGTATCACCGTGAGTTTCGAACAGTCACAGGTGAGTTTCATGGAAAACGCATCACGGTGTTATCTACCGGAATTGGCGCAGGTGGCGTTGAAATTGCCATTAACGAATTGGACGCTTTGGTTAACCTTGATCCCAAGACAGGTAAACCTCTCGATAAGCTCACATCGCTTAACTTGATTCGTTTCGGTACCACGGGTGCTTTGCAGCCTGATACAGCCATTGGTTCTGTGTTGGTATCAGAAGCTGCTTTTGCGTTTGATGGCTTGATTAAGTTTTACAATAAAGACACGGATGCGACTATTCAGCCATTACAGAAAGCGTTAGAAGATCACTTTTCTAACTTGAGCATGGTGGGTGGTTTGTATGCTGCTGGTGCTGATCCATTCTTAGTGGATATCTTTTCAGACATGGGTGATCGAGGCATTACCTTTACCTGTAATGGTTTTTATGCGCCGCAAGCGCGAGAACTTCGATTGCCAATTCGTTATCCTGATCTTCTGGATCAGGCGCAGGATTTTTCTCATGAGGGGTCACGCATCACTAACCTGGAAATGGAAACAGCTGTGATTTATGGTTTGGCGCATCAGTTAGGTCATAAAGCCTGTTCGGTCAGTGTGGCAGTGGCTAATCGTCATCACAATGCTTCTGGTTCTTACAAGCAGGTGGTGGAAGACATGTTAGATGAGTTTCTTGAAAGAGTGAGTCAGCATTTACGTCAGGAAGACTAAAGCACAAGATTAAGCAGCTGTCTTCATGCTCTTATTCCCTGCGATAGGTATGATTAAGTCGGTGTGTTTGGCAATAAAAAAGGGGCGGAGCTCAATGAGAGCCGCCCCTTTTCTAGGATGGTGCGTTGCTTACTTGATTTTGTCTTCTTTGAAGTCGACGTGTTTACGCAGTTTTTTGTCGTACTTTTTCAAAACCAATTTACCTTGGCCTTTCATTTGACGGTTTTTCTTGTTCACGCGAACAGTGTAGTAGCAACCGGTGCCTTCAGTAGAAACCAGCTTAATGATGACGCTGTTGCCTTTGCTCTTGGATGCCATGATTAGTTATCCTTTTTCTTGCGTTGCTTGATTTCTTTCCAAACCACTTCAATGCCTTTTTTATCGATGATACGAAGGCCGTGGTTGGATACTTTCAAAGTGATGTAGCGTTGCTCGCTGGGTAACCAGAAGCGGCGCTTATGCAAATTAGGGTAAAACCGGCGCTTAGTGCGTCGGAGAGAGTGAGATACGTTGTTTCCGGCCATTGGGCCTTTGCCCGTAACCTCGCACATGTTAGCCATGTCAGCTTCCTCTTATTGAGTCAAATACGATGGTGAGTCGGACTTTATATCAGATTGTCAGTCTGTGCGCAAGAGCCTAACGGCGGTCTTGATGTTTAGAGGTCCGTTAGTTTTGAAATCAATCAGTTAGCGGAGAAAAACGCTTCTAAGCCTTGTTGCCAGGGGTAAATGGTGATCTTGCCTACTTGCCGCTTTTGGCTGTCACGTGAGAAGCAAACGGCCTCAAAATCATCAAACTCGGCGCAAAGCTTTTCAAATGTACTTAGTTTTTGTTCAGAAACAGAGGTCGTGCTTTTGATTTCGATGAGCAAGGGAGGCTTGCCGGGGCGTTCCACTACCAAATCGATCTCGGCCCCGTCTTTGGTTAGTAGGTAGGAAAAGCGAAAATCTAGCGCGTGATAATCAGCTAGTTTTTGGCATTCCAGTACAATAAAGTGTTCAAAAACTTCTCCATATAAGCTTGTGCTAGGTAGTAATGGTAGGTTTAGATACCCAGCCAGTGCGCGTGTGACTCCAATATCGAAGAAATAAAATTTTGGTTTCTGGCTAAGCCTTTTTCGGAAAGAGTGGCGGTAGGGTTCGAGCATGCCTCCAACTAAGGTGTCCTCCAAGATAGTGAAATAATGCTTGATGGTTTTATCGTCGACGCCCGTGTCTTTTGCTAAGTTTGCGTAATTAATGACTTTGCCGTTACATTGAGCGGCTACTTCTAGAAAGCGGCGGAAAGGGTTTAGTTGTCGGACCACTTGCTCAGCTCTAATTTCTTCTTTGAGGTAAGTTTGCGTGTACGCCATGAGGAAGTGTCTTTTGTCAGTGTCTGATTCATGGTGGGTGACAGATGGCAGCATGCCCCAGTGCATCGCATGGTCTAGATTGAAAGTATCGCCCATTTCGGAGGCCGTGAGTGGATGAAGGTGAAACACAAAGGCGCGACCGGCTAATAGATTGACACCTGATTTTCGGAGTTGCCTGGCGCTAGAGCCCGTTAAGACGAAAATTAGTTTAGTCTCAAAAAGCAGCTGATGCACGACGTTAAGTAGCGCGGGTACTTTCTGAACCTCATCAATCACGATGTGTGTGATTTCCTTATCAAAAGCCATGGCTTCTTCGTAAAGAAGTTGAGGGCTTTTAGAATACTTGGTTTCCTCTTGAGGGTTCAGCAAATTGATCCAAACATGGCTTTTTGATGAAAATCGCTGTTGGATAAGTGTACTTTTACCAGTGTTTCGAGCTCCAAAAAGAAAAAAACTCGCATTTTCAGAAAGTTGGATGATTCGCTTAAACATGAAAGAGCCTCCGATTTCAATAAAAGCATAGCGTATTTTGTGTCCATACTCCAGTTTTGTCCGACATTTTCGGAGTAAGGTCCGAGAATGTCCGACAAAATCGGAATAGGATCACTTTTTAAGCACTCCTGCACGCTGGCTCCGGGAGCTAAAATCCGTTACTCTGCGCCTTTTGCTTCTCCCCTTAAACGCCCCCCGGTTCTCGCAGAGAATCCGCAGGGGGTCCAAGAAACAACAAGGACACCCATGAGTGATGTGATTGAAAGAACTGAGAGCACAGCCGCTGTGCCAGTGAAGGTTCGTTTGTTGGATGAGCGTATCGGCACGACGATTCCTATGCCGACCTACGCGACTCCCGGTTCAGCAGGTTTGGATCTCAGGGCCTGTTTGGATGAACCTCTAACCTTAAATCCAGGTGATGTTTCGCTTATTAACACGGGTTTGGCGATTCATTTGGCTGATCCGGGTTTAGCAGCGATGATTTTGCCACGCTCTGGTCTTGGTCATAAGCATGGTATTGTGTTGGGTAATTTGGTGGGCTTAATTGATTCCGATTATCAGGGTCCATTGAAAGTGTCGTGTTGGCACCGTGGCACAGAGCCTTATACCATTGAGCCAGGTGAGCGTATTGCGCAATTGGTTGTTGTGCCTGTGAAGCAAATGGCGTTTGAGGTGGTGAGTGATATGCAAGCAACAGAACGAGGAGAGGGTGGCTTTGGAAGCTCAGGAAAACAATAACATGTACCAAGTTCCGGAACAGGTCCCTCAAGGGGTTTTTCGTGCGTATGATATTCGAGGACCTGTCGCAGACGATTCCATCACAGAGAATGTAGCGTATGCCATTGGTTTAGCCTTAGGCGCTACTATTCGAGAAGCAGGCGAGGACCGGGTGGTTGTTGGGCGAGATGGTCGTTTGACAAGCCCAGAGCTGAGCAAAGCCTTAATTCAAGGCTTGCGTGAGACAGGATGTTCTGTTGTGTTTATTGGTGTTGTGCCTAGTCCGCTCACGTATTTTGCTACGTATCATTTGGGTACTCCATCCGGCTGCATGGTGACAGCAAGTCATAACCCCAAGCATCATAATGGGTTTAAAATGATGGTGTCAGGGGAAACCATTTCCGGAGATGGTGTGATGGCCTTGTACCATCGCATTCAAGAACGTGCTTGGACCTTGGCAAGTGAGTTAGGTGCGTATGAAGAAGTGTCTGTTGAGCAAGCCTATGATGAAGCCGTGATGCAGCGAATTAGCCTAAAAAGAAAGCTAAAAGTAGTTGTTGATGCAGGTAACGGTGCAGGGAGCGAAGTCGCGCCTCGCTTGTATGAAGCCTTGGGTTGTGACGTGGTTCCATTGTACTGTGAGATCGATGGCAACTTCCCGAATCATCATCCCGATCCGTTGATTCCAGAGAATTGCCGCGATTTACAGGCGGCAGTGCTTAGGGAAAAAGCCGATTGCGGTTTAGCGTTCGATGGTGACGCAGATCGAGTGGGTGTGGTGACGAACAAAGGGGAAATTATTTGGCCGGATCAACTGATGATGTGGTTTGTGCAATCTATTCTTGAAAAACACCCTGAGCAACACGTGGTGTTTGATGTAAAATGTTCGCAAAATTTAGCAAAAGTCATAGAAGCCTCTGGTGGAAAACCTGAGATGTGGCGCACAGGTCACTCCTTGATTAAAGAGCGAGCCTTAGCTTTAAACGCTCCTTTTGCAGGGGAATTTAGCGGTCATATTTTCTTTTTTGACGATTGGTACGGGTTTGATGACGGTGTGTATGTGGGGGCGCGTTTGTTGGACTTACTCGCTCAATCACAGGAAACATTGCATGAACGATTGGAGCATTTACCAAAGAGTGTGAACACACCTGAGTTCATGTGCCCAGTGCCAGAGTCTGAAAAACAAACCTTGATGGAAGCGTTATTGGCGTGTGATCCGATGGATCATGAGACACAACGCATTACTGTGGATGGATTGCGAGTGGCCTTTGACGATGGTTGGGGTTTAGTGCGTTGTTCCAACACACAAGCGGTGATTACGTTGCGTTTTGAAGCAGATGATGACCTTGCGTTAGCTCGTATACAACAATCGTTTAAAGACGTGTTGCTCTCTGTTGACCCTGAACTGCAGTTATCCTTTTAGGAGGGTTGGCTGTCATAGTTGATGTCGAGTTTTTTCTTATAAAGCCACAAAATCAATAAGCCAACAAGGGTGAACAGAAGCACATCAATCACTAAGGGAAGTGGTGTGTGCGTGAATGCTGAAATAATTAACCCTACTGCAGAGGATGCAAGGAGTCGGAAGGCGCTGCCGGCTGCATTTGCCGTTCCTGCGTGGTGAGGGTACGGTTCTAAGGATCCAGCTGATCCCGACCCGATCATCAAGGTAGCGCCTGTTCCAATTAGGAGCATGGGGACAACAAAGCCGAGCACAGATAACCCACCAATCCAATAACAGCCTAGCATGAATAGACCGCCTAGCAACGCTAACGTAAGGCCCACAACGATCATTTTATAAAGTCCCACTTTTTCTACAAAATTAGCGGCGATTAAGCTGCCAGCCAAAATGGAGACACCCATGAAGGCAAAATAGAATCCATAATGCGCTTCGGGGACATGCAGCTCTTGGATAAGAATCACGGGTGAGAGGGAGCAAAAAGTAAATAAAAATGTCATGCCACCCGCTGAAATCAGTGTGTAAATAGAAAAGAGCGGGTTTTTAAAAAGTGCCAGATAAGTGGAGAATAAAGCTTTGGGAATGGGGCGGCGTTTGTCGGGTGGGCAGGTTTCAGGAAGCAGTGGGAAGTAGCAAACGATGCTTAGAATGGCAAGAATAATGAGGGCGAAGAAAATGGCATGCCAACCAAATGCAAGATCAATGTGGCTGCCAATGAAGGGAGCTAACAAAGGAGAAAAAGAAATAATACCATTGATGATGCTAAAGGCCTTAGCGAGTTTGTTACCAGCGTACATGTCTCTTGCGACACTTAAGCTGATGACCATCAGGCCACAGGATCCAAAGGCTTGTATGAATCGACCCAGCAACAGCCACGCGAAAGAGTGAGCCAGCCCTGACATCAAGCAACCTAGAGTAAGAGTGCTGGCGCATAACACAGCTGCTTTGCGTCTACCTATGCTATCTGTGATAGGCCCAATGATCAGCAAGGAAATACTGGCAAATAGCATGAATAGATTCATGGTGAGCTGCATGGCTGCGTCAGAGACGTGAAGGTCGCGCATGATGCTAGGCAGCGTTGGGATATACATGTCTAAGGAGAAGGGCATGGATACGGCCATCGGCATCAGCGCTAAGATGCAAAGTAGCATGGAGGTGTGCTTTTGGGTCATCAACGATTCCCTATCGAATAGAATAAGCGCACAGTATAGCTGGTTTTGTGTGAGCGGGATACGAGGAGTTTTCGACTATCATGCACTGAAATGCATAATAGCCTTGACTATTGTGCAATGTAGTCTATAATGGTCGTATGGAAAGAGTGCAAAAACAAGCGATCCTCAAGGATCTCGATAGCAAAATGGCCTTTATTGTTGGTCCTCGTCAGGCTGGTAAAACATGGCTAGCCAAAGCTGTGGCTGCAGAATACGAGCGTTCGGTTTACTTAAACTATGACAGTACGGCACATCGCAAGCAGATACTTGCGCAGGATTGGTTGGCTGACACAGAGTTGGTTATTCTGGACGAACTGCATAACATGCCAGAATGGAAAAACTACCTGAAAGGCCTGTACGATACAAAGCCCGATCATTTAAAAATTATCGTGACAGGCAGCGCCCGTTTGGATGCGTTTAAGCAGGCGGGTGATTCCTTGGCCGGGCGTTATTTTGTGCATCATCTATTACCGTTTTCATTGGCAGAGTTACATCAGTTGAATCAGCCATTGGATATTGATGCTTTGATCACTCGCAGTGGTTTTCCAGAACCTTATTGTTCAGGTTCAGAAGTGGAGGCGAAGCGTTGGCGACAAGCGTATATAGATAGTTTGATCACAGTGGATGTACTCGATTTTGAGAAAATTTCAAATTTATCCGCCATGCGAACGCTGTTAGATTTGCTTAGGCATCGAGTGGGTTCACCGATTTCGTATCAGTCTTTAGCAGAAGACATGGCTGTGTCTTTAAATACCGTTAAAAAATACATTCAGGTGTTGGAGTCACTTTACATTGTTTTTCGCGTGACGCCTTATTCCAAAAATATTGCGAGAAGCATTCTCAAAGAACCCAAAATTTATTTTTTTGATACAGGTTTGATTGAAGGCGATCGTGGAGCTCGTTTTGAAAATCTTGTCGCTGTATCGCTGTTAAAGAGCTGTTACGCACAAAGAGATTATTTGGCGGATGAATGGTGCCTGCATTACTTGCGTACCAAAGAGAAAAAAGAAGTTGATTTTGCATTGTCAAAAAACGGTTTAATCACTGAGATTATAGAAGCAAAGCATGCCTCTTACGAGTTAGATAAAAACCTCCATCACTTTCATCGCAAATACGAACTTCCAGCGACGCAAGTGGTGAAAGAGCTCGCTTTGGAAAAGCAATGCGGCGATGTAAGGATTGTAAAAGCACAGGAATTTCTTAAACATTTGTATTTGTAATTCATTGATAGATATTTCCTAAAAACAAGTGATAGATGCAGTTAGTTGATGGGTTAATATTGCAAAATGAGTATTTTTTGGTCATATGTGTGAGTCCTAAGTTAGTGTGAAATCAGTTAATTCTAATACCATCTTTATGGAGGTTGTCCTGATTATTGATCCCTTACAGCGACAGCGACAGCAACAGGAACTGAGCTGTCGTGCGTGTCTTCAGTGGTACGGTCAGCAGTTTTAAGGATAGAGATCTCAGGTCGAGTGATGGGGTGTTTCTTTCGTTGGTCGCGGGTGATGCATGCGCTAGTAATTCCCAGGGAAAGACTGATCAGCAAGAGAGTGCCACCGATTGCATAAAGAGTTGCTGATCCAATTAGGCCAGGAGAATAAGATCCAAAAAGTGCACTAATGTTGATGGCAATCGCTCCAAGACTGATAAAATTCGCAACACCCAATACCCAAAAGCATGATTTTTTTAGGGTGTCTATTTTTTTTCTGATCGCTGGGTCAAAAAAATAAGTCTGGTAGTCTTTCTCGTATTCCTTGATTGATGTTTGAATCTGATTCTTGAGCTGCGTTGGGTTTGTTTTCTTGTACTCTAGATTTCCGAGTTTATCACAGTGTTTGATTGCAAAATGCCCGGAGATATTGCAAGCTTCTGGTAGGTCTTTTAGGGTCAGTTGTTCGATACATGCTAACGCGAAAATCAATCCACGAAAGTTTTTTCTTTCCTCTTCGCCAAACTGACGTTTCTCTTTTTCGGTCATTGAGCCATAGTGCTTGTTTAGAGGTTCATCCCAGTTGGTAGTAAAGCTGTGTTTTTTTGTGGTGTTTTGATGAGAAATGTACAGGTCAAGAACGGCGTTTGTTGGGATGGATTCTGTTTCATTAGATTCACTTAGCCTAAGCTCTTCAGGGGGTGATGTTAAGAGGGAAATATCACCGGTGTTAAGCTCGCGAAACCTATTCAGGATGCTTATCTTTCTTTCCTCGTAATCCTGCTTGTTATGGCGCCGACTCATGCCTTTCTCCTTGTGTTGCTGCTATAGATGCGTATGGTTGATGTGGGCATGTGTTTTCACCATCTGGAAGTTGGTTTTAATTTGTAAGCAAATGTTAATATTTAAATCCCAAAGAGTCAACATTTGACCAAGGTGCGGGGCTTTTGCCAAACACCAGCCAATCAGATACCCTCCAAATCAACGACTTACTGGATGGAGGTAACGAATGCGCGTTGTGAGTCTGAATGTAAATGGCATTAGAGCGGCTGGCCGCAAAGGGTTTTTTGATTGGTTAAGCGCTGTGGATGCGGATTTCCTATGCCTTCAGGAAACCAAGGCGCAGAAGCATCAGCTCACAGATGAACTGTATCATCCGCCGGGTTATCACGTCTTTTTCCATGATGCCGAGCGACCAGGCTATAGTGGCGTGGCCGTCTATGCTAAGCGCAAGCCGAAGGAAGTCATCAGGCATTTAGGCTGGGATTGCGCTGATACAGAAGGGCGTTTTTTGTTGTGTGATTACGATGACTTGAGTATTGCGTCATTGTATTTGCCGTCTGGGAGCAGCAAGGATGAGCGTCAAGCCCTGAAAGAAGACTTTATGGAGCGCTTTTACCCGATCTTGGCTGAGTATCGAAAGCAGGGCAAGCCTTTCATACTGTGTGGCGATTGGAACATCGTTCACAAAGAAATCGATATCAAAAACTTCAAAAGCAATCAAAAAAGCTCAGGGTGCTTGCCGCATGAGCGTGCCTGGCTGGATCAGGTGTTTGTGGAGCTGGGTTGGGTCGATGCTTTTCGCGTGGTAGAACCAGGCGCTCACCAATACTCGTGGTGGTCGAACCGAGGGCGTGCTTGGGATAATAACGTCGGGTGGCGGATTGATTATCAAGTGGTGACACCAGATCTGGGTGAGCGGGTCAAAAATGCCTATATCTACAAAGATGAGCGCTTTTCGGATCATGCGCCGGTAGTGGTTGATTACGCCTAGACAAGGTTGATATTTGGTCAGTAAACTGGCATTATCCTCACGAATCCTGTTTTGGGTTCTTAAGTGGAGGCTACGTGAGTCATAGAGGCACTTTATTTGTGATCACAGCACCGTCTGGTGCCGGTAAAACCAGCCTGGTGAAGGCTCTCGTTGATCGTGTGGAAGATTTATCGGTGTCTATTTCCCATACGACGCGACCCAAGCGGCCCGCGGAAGTCCATGAAGTATCGTATTATTTTGTTGATGCCCCCGAATTTCAACGTATGGTTGAGGCGGGTGAGTTTCTTGAGCACGCGGAAGTCTATGGCAACCATTACGGCACCAGCCGAGGCTGGGTGGAGCGTACGCTGGCTGATGGTCAGGATGTGATTTTAGAGATTGATTGGCAGGGAGCGGAGGCTACTCAGGCCTTGATGCCAGAATCTGTCAGTATTTTTGTGTTGCCGCCTTCGATTGAGGCTTTGGCTGAGCGTTTAGGTGCTCGTCAGCAAGACCCTGAATCCGTGATCGAGGGTCGATTGGCTGAAGCAACAGCTGACGTAGCGCGCTATAGTTCCTTTGATTTTCTCGTGTTAAACGCTGATTTTGATCAAGCTTTGAGCGATATTGAGGTGATAGTACGTGCTGAGCGCCTCAAAAAGTGTCGCTCAGAGAAAAAACACCAGCAATTGCTGGCAGAATTGTTAAAAACCGAGTAGGATATTCGGCTCTCCGACAACCCACAGACGAGGTAGTATCATGGCTCGAGTCACCGTAGAAGACTGTTTAGAACACTGCAAAGACCGTTTTTACTTAGTTTTATCCGCCGCTCAACGTGCCCATCGCCTAGAATCTGGCGTAGATCCCATGGTGGAAGAAGATAATGACAAGCCCACTGTGATCGCCTTGCGTGAAATCGCAGAAGGCTTTGATGTGGATCAAGACGAAGCAGAAGTAGCTGCTCGCGAAGAAGAAGACCGTCGCTTGGCTGAGCGTTTCATGGCTGTTAAGCGCGGTGATGACATGGCCGACGCCATGAGCTTCTTAACCACAGAAGGTGGTCCAGAAGACAACATGCCAGATATTCACTTCTCTGAGCACTTCGGCATGACCCCGGATTCAGCCACGCCACTGCCTGATGACCTGGATTTAAGCCCTAAGCCTAAGAAGCAAGAAGGCGACTCTTAAGACGTTGTCATCCCATTGAAGGAGGTGATGTTAGGTTGTCATCCCTTTGAAAAAAGGGATCCAGTTATATCAAATGCTGGCGTAGCCAGCACGTTCAAGCGTTCGGCGAACGCTTGAGTGTGCCCGCAAAGCGGGCATCAAATCCAACTGGATTCCTGCCTTCGCAGGAATGACAATGTCCCCAACATGATTTTTTAGCCGGGTCAGTGTTATTATTATAAGTATGGGCGATAGGCAAAGGAGAACCCATGCGGGGACTATTCAGGCGGTTACGACGAAAATGCGATTATTTAGATGCTGAGCGTATTGAGCTAATTCGACAGGCGTATTTGTTTGCAGCGGAAGGACATCAGGGGCAAAAGCGGCGCACAGGCGAGGCGTATATCACGCATCCTGTTGATGTTGCGTGTGTTTTAGCCGAATACAAGCTCGACCATCAAACCATCATTGCAGCTCTTTTGCACGATACCATCGAAGATACTTACATTGAAAAAACGGATATTGCAGAGCGGTTCGGTGAGGATGTGGCCAGTATCGTGGATGGCGTGAGTAAGCTGGATAAGATCGCTTTTGTCTCTCGAGTGGAAGCTCAAGCCGAAAATTTCCGAAAAATGATCCTTGCCATGTCCAAAGACATTCGTGTGATTTTGGTCAAATTAGCTGATCGTTTGCACAATATGCGAACCTTGGGCTCATTACATGCTCAGAAAAAACGCCGTATCGCCAGAGAGACCTTAGAAATTTACGCACCGATTGCGAAACGATTAGGGATGCGTGAATTATCTGTTGAGCTCGAAGAGCTCAGTTTTGCCGATCTCTATCCCATGCGTTATCGTGCCCTCAAAGATTCAGTGAAGCGGGCTCGCGGGAACCGAAAAAAAATCCTGACCTTAATCGAGCGCACCTTTCGAGATGGCTTAGAACAGGCTTCGTTTCCAACGTGTTCGATTGAAGGGCGAGAAAAACATCTTTATAGCATTTACAGAAAAATGCATCGCAAGCACTTAACATTTAATGAGATCATGGATGTCTATGCATTTCGTTTGATCGTGGATGAGGTGGATACCTGTTATCGTGTTTTAGGTTTGGTGCATCGTTTGTTTAAACCTGTCCCTGAGCGTTTTAAAGATTACATTGCGATTCCTAAAGCCAACGGCTATCAATCCTTGCATACCACATTGTTTGGTCCTTATGGTTTGCCGATTGAAGTGCAGATTCGTACGACTGAAATGGATCGATTTGCAAACCAAGGCATTGCTGCTCATTGGGTATATAAAAAATCCAGCACCGAAGAAGAGCTTGCTAACTCACAACAGCATGCACAAGAGTGGGTGGATAATTTGCTTGCTATGCAACGTGATTCGGGAAGTTCCTTAGAGTTTATTGAAAGTGTGAAAATCGATTTGTTCCCGGATGAAGTGTATGTCTTTACACCGCGTGGTGATATTGTCTCCTTACCTGCGGGGGCGACGGCTGTTGATTTGGCGTATACCGTTCACACTGACATTGGCAATCATTGTTTGTCAGCACGTATCGATCGACAAGTGTCATCCTTATCAACCCCTTTAAAAAACGGGCAAACGGTGCAAATTCTCACATCACCAAGTGCTAGGCCAAATCCAGCTTGGTTAGACTTTGTGGTCACAGGAAAAGCGCGTAGCGCGATTCGACATTATTTGAAAACACGTAAACAAAGTGATTCGATTACGTTGGGTAAACAGCTTCTAAAACGTGCTTTAGCAGCCTTAGGTGTGTCCATGAAAAAACTGCCTAACGAGCAAATTGCAGCTGTGTTGGATACCTTTAAAATGATTTCGGTGGACGAATTGTTTGAAGACATTGGTCTTGGTAATCGTGTGGCTGCGATGGTGGCGCAACAAATCGTTCAGACAGTGCCGAAGGAAGCGCAAGAGGAAGCGACACAAACAGACGATGTGTTACCGCTTGCTATTCAAGGCACAGAAGGTTTAATGATAGAATTGGCTCCGTGTTGTCACCCCATTCCTGGTGATCCGCTGATGGGTATTATTCGAGTGGGTCATGGTGTGAAAGTGCATCGTGAATCCTGTGAACGCTTGCAGCGCATGCGTCGTCACCCTGAGCGGATGGTGCCTCTGCGTTGGGAAAAAGATAATGACGACGAAGAGTTTTTAACCGTTCTTCATTTGGAGTTGGTGAACGAGCGAGGTGTGTTAGCAGATGTGGCTACCAGTGCCTCTTTGGCTGGCACAAACATCGAAGATATCCGTGTTATAGATCGACAAGAAGCGCATAGTGTCGTGGAAATCGAGCTTATGGTTTCCAGTCGTGATCATTTATCAGAAGTGTTTAAGCAGCTGCGTTGTGTGCGCTCTGTGGTGAAAATCACGCGACCATAAGGATAAGCATGCTAGGTCAGTACGGAGTCAATCAATTGCGAGGCGTCGGTCCTAAAACGCGTGACCGGCTCGCCAAAGTGAATATCCACAACGTGTTTGATTTATTGTTTCATTTGCCGCGTGATTATCAAGACAGGCACACACATGAGCTTATTAAAGATTGCCGTCCTGATTACACCACAACGGTCTGTGTAGAAACGGTGAGTGCGCATGTGGCTTTTGGGAAACGTCGTCAGTTAGTGTGTCAGGTGCGCGATGATACAGGCACGATGGTGTTACGTTTTTTTCACTTCAATAACGCGCAAAAAAAACTGTTTTCTGAGCCGGGCACACAGCTGCGTTGTTTTGGGCAGGTGCGTAGGCATCACCCGCGTGGTGTGTGCATGATTCACCCTGAATATCAGCTATTAGACGATACTTCTGTGTTAGAGCATCGCAAAGAAGACGGTTATTACACGCCTATTTACCCCACAACAGCAGGCTTGCAGCAATCGACCTTTCAGCAACTGATTCCACAAGCCTTAGCCTTGTTTCAAAGTTTGCCCGATGAGTGTGTGAATATTTTATCGGAGCGTGTTCGGTCGGAGCATGGATTATCGAGTGTTCGTGATGCGTTGGTGTTTGTGCATAAACCGCCATTAACCGTTGATTTAGCCCTGCTTAGACAGCGTGTGCACCCGCTGCAACAACGTTTGGTGTTAGAAGAGTTGGTGGCCACGCAATGGGGGATGGCGCAACGTCAAGAAACGCATGCGCATGCGTCGCCAGAGCTTTGCTGTGGTGAGGGTTCTGATGCTCAAGCTTGGCAGAAACGTTTGTTGGCGGAATTACCGTTTTCTATGACTGGCGCTCAACAGCGTGTGTGTGCAGAGATTCGTTCGGACATGGGACGTCAAACACCCATGATGCGTTTGCTGCAAGGTGATGTGGGCTCCGGGAAAACCTTGGTGGCTGCCATGACAGCGATACAAGCGTTGGCGAATGGTTATCAAGTAGCAATCATGGCGCCAACGGAGTTACTCGTTAGGCAGCATGTTGCCACCATGACGCCGTGGCTTGCAACTCTTGGAATTTCTGTTTTGCCTTTGCTGGGTTCTCAAAAAACAGCTGAAAAAAAGGCTGTTTTGGAACGGATGCAATCCGACGAGGTATTGTGTGTGGTGGGGACACATGCGTTGTTTCAAGAGTCGGTGAGCTTTCATCGTTTGGGTTTGGTGATTTGTGATGAGCAGCATCGTTTTGGTGTGGCACAGCGTTTACGTCTACAAAATAAGGGTCAAGAAAGTACACCGCATCAGTTAGTGATGACAGCAACACCGATCCCACGATCGCTGGCGATGGTGGCGTACGCGCATTGCGATCAATCCATTTTGGATGAATTGCCGCCGGGCAGGCAACCTGTGACGACTGCGGTGTGTTCGCTTTCCAAACGCGAAGCGATGATGGAGCGTGTGGCGACTTTATGCAAATCAGGTGCGCAAGTGTATTGGGTGTGTCCGCTGGTGCGAGAGTCTGACAGTTTGCAGGTGCAAGCGGCTGAAGTGACAGCTAGCATGTTACGTGAAGCGTGGCCGGATTTGGCTGTGGGTTTGTTGCATGGTCAGTTGCCTGCGGATGAAAAAAACCAAGTGATGGGTGATTTTGCACAAGGGCGTTGCCAGGTGTTGGTCGCGACGACGGTGATAGAGGTGGGTATCGATGTCCCCAATGCAAGTGTGATGGTGATTGAGCATGCAGAACGCTTTGGTTTGGCGCAGTTGCATCAATTGCGAGGGCGAGTGGGGCGTGGGCCCCGTGAAAGTCATTGTGTGTTGATGTATCAAGCGCCTTTATCCAAAGAGGCGCGGTATCGCTTGGATGTCATGCGCCAACATGCGGATGGTTTTGCTGTGGCAGAAGCTGATCTTAAGCAGCGTGGCCCTGGAGAGATCATGGGAACCGAGCAAGCGGGTCATTGGCAATTCCGTTTGTTGGATTTAGTGGCTGATGAAGCGCTGATGCCTTTGGCGCAAACCTTATTAACGAGTTTGTCGTCACCTTTATCACCCAACCAGCGTGCTTTGTTATTGGCATGGACAAATGGATCACTCGCGTATTTATCTGCCTAATACTTTATATATGCCCAGCATCAGACGCTGTTTATAAAACAAGCAAAGGGGAGACCGGTTATACCCTAAAGTCATGTTTTTTATGAAAATGGGGTTCTTAGTGAGATATTTTTAGATGAGTTTGTGAGATATTGACCATATTTAAACGTTTTAAACAAATAGGTTTGCTAAACGAATCGAGTTTGACTACCATCAGCTGTGAACGGGAGAGAAACCGCCCAAAGGCATTGTCTTCTCTCACTATTTTTTAGTGACAAGGAATGTTGTTACAACAAACCGAATTGCTAATCTCTTAACTGATTAAAGAGGGGAAAACTTATGTCAGTAAAACAATTAGCTTTAATCACAGCTGCAAGTGTTGTAGCTTTGACAAGCGTTTCTTTCGCAGGCGGCGCTACTGCTGCTCCAGCTGCTAGTGATGCAGGTGTTTACGTAGACGTAAACGTTGGTGCTGGCTTCCGTGACATTAAAGATGATTCATCTTTCACAAAAGTATCTGCTACAACTGCTCCTACCTACAAAAACGGAACTTCTGGTTTCACCGTGGGTGCTGATTTGGGTTACCAATTCAATAAAACATGGGCTGTTGAAGTTGCTTACCAATGGCAAGATGATTCAAAGATCACAGTTAATCATGCTGATACAATCTTTGTAGGTCAGGATGGTGCTATCGCTGGTGTTGCTGCTAACGATTACTTCAAAGTAAAAACTTACTTCATCGATGCAGCTCTTAAAGGCTCCATGCCTGTGATGGATAGCGTCTCTGCTTACGCTAAACTGGGTGTGGCTTACTCACATAACGAAGTTGATTTCAGTGATAACGGCACAATTGTGTCTCAAGATACTAACTACTGGAACCCAATGTTCGCAGTGGGTCTCGCTTACCACATCGATCACAACTGGAACGTTGCTCTAGAATACAGCTTCATTCCTGGTGGCGATACTTGGGCAAAAGTTGCTGCTGACCAAATGGACATCACAACTGCTCAAGATGCTGGTGCTCACCATTTCCCAGCTACACAAGCTGTTAAAGTTAGCGCAGGTTACTTCTTCGCTATGTAAGATTTCCTTTCAGGATATCAAAAAGGGCCTTCGGGCCCTTTTTTTGTATATGTCCGTCATTGCGAGCGTAGCGCGGCAACCCAGGTATAATCAAGCGAACGAAGTGAAGCACATAAGTTATCTGGATCTGCTAACATAACTCCTCAAACAAGTCTTTCCAGTATCGGTTCATGCTTTCAATGAGTATTAGTTTCTTCTTCCTCGAACCTGCTTTAATTTGCTTTTCTCGCTGTATGGCTGAGTTCATATCTGCTAGAAGTTCATAGTAGACGAGTTTCTTGCAGTCATACTTGTCGCTAAATCCTTGAAAATGGCCCTCTTTGTGTTCATAGACTCTCTTGAGGAGGTTTGATGTCACACCTGTATAAAGGGTTCCATTTTGGTGACTTGCCATGATGTAAACAGCTGGTTGCTTGATCATTATATCTTCCTTCTTTTTTTGAGATGATTAGGGTATCACTGAGAAGATTAGCTGATCACCGTGTTTGTCGCGTCACTTTCGTTCGCGGTAATTTTATCCTGGGTTGCCGCGCTGCGCTCGCAATGACGCTGGCTGGCCAATGGGGGGATGACAACGAGGGGTGACAAGTATCGGAATCTATGACATCATTCTTGCCATCTGATTAGCAAGGAGATGCTATGTTGCGCTCGTTTATGAAGAGTATGGTTGTAGGAATAGCTATCCTAGCAAGCGTTACTACCGCGGCGATGGCGGAAGATCAGCAACCCGCTGATGACTCCATTGCTCCCAAAAGTTTATCGGCATTAGCTTGGGATGATGTGAATCGTTTTTACGTCAATCTTCAAGGTGGTTTCTTTTCACGAAACGTCCGAGAAAGCAGCGTGATTGGTGGGAAGCTGATTTCAAGTAACACGGCGACTACGCCAGCTACTTACAGCTGGGATCATGGTCATTACGGATGGACCACAGGTTTGGGCTTGGGTTGGTCCTTTTTTAACGACTACTCTTTGGAATGGGCTTTGTTGTGGTCGTCCAGGCAGCAACTCAACATCACCAGCGGTAGTGGTGACTATTCCGAAGATGACAGTTTCTGCTTAAATACCAACTGCATGGCGAGTGGCTCAACGGTTAGTATGCAGACTTGGTGGTCTTACGTCGCTGCGCGAGGCCAGTATTTGCTGGATGAACATTGGTATGCGCATATCCGTTTAGGCTTTGTGTACATGCACAACAGCTATAAGAGTACGCTGGCCTCAGGCAGTGAAACAACGACAGAAACAGATATCAGCGGTAATTACAGCGGTCATGCCAACGTCTTTAGTCCGATGTTAGGCTTGGGTTTGGATTATTACTTTGTTCCCAGAACCTGGTTGGAATTAGATTATCGTGTGATGATGGGCTCTCACTTAAACGACGATCCTTATTTTAATAGCACGACTTACAGTGTGAATCATACCCATGTGCCGTTTTGGCAAGTGGTGTTATTGTCTTTGAACGTGAGGTTGTAGTATGAAAAAATATGTCAAATACCTCGGTTTTTTAGCTGTTTTTATGAGTTCAGCGTTTTCGTCTGACTCTTTAAGTCCCCCCAAAGCGTCTGTGAACATTGATGATGTTGACGCCATGTATGGCATGTACGTGGAAGTGATGGTAGGTCTTGGTTTTCGAAACATGTCTCAAGATAGCCCGTTGAGTGGAGAAATTCGCTTTCAAAATACGAATACCTTGGATCCAGATGTGCAATACAGTTGGTCTCATGGCACCTGGAGTTGGGCAGCAGGTCTTGATGCCACGTATTCTTTGACACCTGTTATTTCTGTGGAAAGTGGTTTTTTGATGTTAGGCGATCAGAGCTTCCACATTGATAGCGGTACCGGTGCAACGGATTCAAATTCGTTTTCGTTGGGTGGTAAGTGGTATGGTTCAGGCTCTAAAATTCGCTTTTCATCGTGGTTTATGTACGGTGGTGTGAGAGGGGATTGGGCTATCGTTCGAAACTGGTCAGCGTTTATGAAGCTCTCGTTGGCTTATGTCGGAACGAGTATTAAAATTCACCGAGTCACAGATTCAAGCACCTTAAGCGAAAGTGCCTCTTCCAATCATTGGGCACCTGTCTTTGCTGTGGGTGTGAACTATGCGTTTGCTCGCCGATGGCGTGCTTCTTTGGGGTATTGGTTGCTCCTATCTGAGGCGCACATCAGTCAAGATCATTTGTTCTCCTACCAAGACTCAGGTAGTTTGCACAAAATCGATATGCCCGTTTGGCATGCGCTGATGATGAGCGTTGGTTATCGTTTTTCTTTCTAGGATGAGATCATGTTAAAACGACTTTTAGCCCTATTTTTATTAGGTTTTTCAGGCACTGCCTTGGCATCAATACAGCCTTATATCCCAGTGCCTAAAACGGTTGATCAAGCGACCTATTTGTCGGTGAATGTGGGACCTTACATTCGAGACGTGCAAGATGATTCGTTGATGGGAACGGTTCTATCCACCGTTGCTGCAACAGAGTCATGGCGTCATTCAAACGCTGGGATGCAGGCAGGATTAACGGCCGGTTGGCAGATTATGCCTTATTTGAGTGTTGAGGCTACGTGGACTTGGTACGAAAATCAAAGCGTGACAGTGGCTTCCTTTACGACAGATAATGATAACTACCTAAATAACAGTTATGAGCTGGGCGCGTGGTCGATTGAAGGAGCGTTGGTGGTGCAACATACAGTCATGCACGATACCGAGCTTTTTGCAAAAGCAGGTGCTGCTTATGTAGGTGTTGATCTCAACAATACCTTATACGACACAACGGAAACGGCAAACGTCTCCACTCACACCCGTTACGGCTACTGGACGCCGATGTTTGGTACTGGTGTTCGATTCTTCTTCACAGACAACTGGTATGGCTTATGCCAGTACACGATCTACTTTAGCGGCGGCAAAAATGTGACCGATAGCACTTACACAGGCGCTGTGACCCGCTATTCCAGACTGCACATGCCCATCACACAGCGTGTGGGCTTGAGTGTTGGGTATCGGATAGAATTGTAGGTTGTCATCCCTGCTCCCCATTGTCATTCCTGCGGAGGCAGGAATCCAGTTTGATTAAATGATCGCATAGCGATCACTATTAGGCGTTCTATGAACGCCTGAGCGTGCGGGCATAGCCCGCATCTAATCCAACTGGATCCCATCCTTCGATGGGATGACAGAAGAAGAGTGAATCAATGACAGCATGAGCACCCCTTGAAATCCCCAAAACCATCCCCATCTACTTATTTAGTTGTTCAACGAATAAACGGAGATGCTGATGTCTGTTGCTACACAAACCCGTAAATCCTTTGCTGCTGATGAAAAGCAGGTCTTACATTTGGTTACTAACGCCTTGTATTCTAACCGAGAAATCTTTCTTCGAGAGCTGATTTCTAACGCTTCTGATGCGTCTGATAAGTTGCGTTACTTAGCTCTAACGAATGCTGACTTATACGAAAATGATGGGGATCTTAAGATCCATATCGCTGTGGATAAAGACGCTAAGACCTTAACCATCACGGATAACGGCATTGGCATGACGCTGGATGAAGTGATAGAAAACCTAGGTACGATCGCTCGATCAGGCACGCAAGGTTTCAAAGATCAAATGACCGGTGACGACAATCAAGACTCTAATTTGATTGGTCAGTTTGGTGTGGGTTTTTATTCCGCGTTTGTGGTCGCAGATCGTGTGACTGTTCAAACTCGTAAAGCAGGTGCAGCTCACGATCAAGGTGTCCGCTGGGAATCCGATGGTTTGAGTGAGTACACCGTTGAAAATATTAATCGCTCAGAGCGCGGTACAGAGATCACCTTGCACATGAAAGAAGCGGGTGAAGAGTTCTTAGAGCCGATGCGTTTGCGTACTATCATTGCTAAATATTCCGATCACATCATGTTGCCTATCATGATGGAAAAGCCGGAAGCGCCTAGTGAAAAGCAAGACGAGAATGAAATTGTGGTGCCTGAGCAAGAGCAAGTAAACCGGGCGACAGCCTTATGGACAGAGCAAAACATCACGGATGAACAATTTAAAGAAATGTACAAGCATTTGGGGCATGATTTTAATGACCCGCTTGCATGGTCGCACAATAAAGTGGAAGGCTCAACGTCCTACACGAATGTCTTATTTATTCCGTCAAAAGCACCGTTTGATTTATGGGAGCGTGATGCATCACGTGGTTTGAAGCTCTATGTGAACCGTGTGTTTATCATGGACGATGCTGAGCATTGCTTACCAAACTACTTGCGCTTTGTGAAAGGTATTGTGGATGCGAATGATTTGCCGCTCAATATTTCACGTGAACTTCTGCAAAACGATAAAACGATCACAAAAATTCGTTCAGGTTGTGTGCGTCGTATCTTAACATTGCTCGAAAAAATGGCTGAAAACGAGACCGAAAAGTACCAACAATTTTGGTCAACCTTCGGGACAGTGATGAAAGAAGGTCCTGGTGAAGACTTTGCTAACCGTGATCGATTATCGAAGCTATTGCGCTTTAGTTCAACACATGACAACGTGCAAGAGCAACGGGTGAGTTTAGAAGATTACGTGAGCCGCATGAAAGAGAAACAAGATAAAATTTATTACTTGATCTCTGATTCATTCAATGCGGCAAAAACCTCGCCGTTGTTGGAAGTCTTCCGTCAAAAAGGCATTGAAGTCTTGTTGCTGTCTGATCGCATCGATGAGTGGTTGGTGGCTCATGTGACTGAGTTTGACGGTAAGCCCTTGCAGTCTATTTCTAAAGGCTCTTTGGATATGGATGCCTTGGATGATGAGCCTCAAGACGAAGCAGCGAAAGAAGCGAAAGAAGCTGAGCGTAAGTCCACCGAGGAAAGTTTTGAGTCTGTGTTGAAAGCGATTCAAGAGGCTTTAGGTGAACGTGTGAAAGAAGTGCGTTTGACAGAACGTTTAACAGATTCACCGTCTTGTGTGGTGTTTTCTGAAGATGAATTAAGTGGTCACATGCAGCGCTTGTTGGCAAGTGCTGGGCAAGTGGTGCCTGAGTCCAAGCCTATTTTAGAGCTTAATCCGAAGCATCCGATTTTGCAGAATTTGCAATCGTCTGGAAACACAGCTGTTGCTTCATGGGCTGATGTGCTTCTAGGGCAAGCGCTATTGGCTGAAGGGGAAACACTGGTTAATCCGGCAGAGTTTGTTCGCAGTATTAATAGTCTTTTGCTTTCTTAGCTTTCATCCCTGCCTCTGTTGTTATCCCTGCCTCTTCTGTCATCCCTGCGAAAGCAGGGATCCAGTTATATTATTTGCTGGCGAAGCCAGCACTTTTAGGCGTTCAATGAACGCCTGTTTGTGCTCGCAGTGCGAGCGCTAATCCAACTGGGCCCCTTTTTTCAAAGGGGTGACAAAAAGAGCAAGAATGACAGTGGAGGAATGACAGAGTAAAATCCCGGTGTTGCAGATTTATTTTTTCCAGCACAATGGCATAACAATCAGCTTTTGGAGTCTGTTTTGCCGTATTGGGTTTATATTCTCGCGTCCCAAAAAAATGGAACTCTGTACACAGGTGTGACAGGGCGTTTAGCTGAGCGTGTTCATTTGCATAAAACAAAATATCAAGATGGTTTTACGAAAGAGCATGACGTTAACCGATTAGTGTATTGCGAAGAGCATGATGATGTTGGTGTGGCCATCTATCGAGAGAAATGCATAAAAAAATGGAAACGAGCTTGGAAGCTTGATCTGATCGAAAAGGATAACCCGAACTGGAATGATTTGTATGATGATATGTTTTAAGTTTGTCACCCCTTTGAAAAAAGGGGTCTAGTTATGTTAAATGCGGGCTATGCCCGCACATTCAAGCGTTCGGCGAACGCTTATAGGTGTAAACGGTTGATTGAACTGGATTCCTGCTTTCGCAGGAATGACAAAGGAAGCAGGGGTGACATAAAGAGCAGGAATGACAGAGCTTGCTCCCAACACGGCATCCTCATGCTCGAATGCTTGTTGGCTATGGCTATCATGGGTGTGTTGTTAGCAGTAGGCGTATCGGGTTTGCGCGAGTGGGTTGCTCGTCAAGAAGCACGTCACGTCGCAGAGCGCATCGATACCATGCTTTTTCGTGCTCGCTCTTTAGCTTTATTGCACCACGCACCCATTCGCTGTTGTGGTAGCAGTGATAGTGTGCGTTGTGATGGTGCTTGGAGTAAAGGTTGGCTTTTGCAAGAAGACCATGCGCATCCTTATTTTTATCGTGTTCACCTTCCAGTGCTAACCTGGCATGGTGGGCAGATTAACCAAGCATCCGGTATTATTTTCTCGCCTGAAGGAACGCTTGCTAGCTCTCCTGGTCATTTTGAATGGCAGAATCGCGGCAAAAGGTTCCGCTATACTGTGTCAGTTTCAGGTGTTGGTCACTTAGCTTCGACGTCCAAGATGTGACGAGATGGGGTGCATGTGGGCCGTTGACAGCTAAAAAACTTTTTCCCGCTTTTGGCAATTTCGCATGTTCGAATGGTAGTGAGTGAAAACAAGCCAGCTAGCAGGCCAAAGATACTGATAGCAACAGGTACGATCACTGGATTTGAGCTCTGTTCCTCAATGACGACAACGGCTGCCATAGAGATGGCTCCTGCAAGAAAAAAGCAGCTAACAATAGCACCTATCGTTGTTTCAGAGGGTTTGGTGGGAGCTTTGCATCCGCGATGGGGTGTTGCTTCATCAGATCTGGGCTCTGCTGGGTATACGCGGTCAGTAGATTGATCATTATTATCGCGTTGATGCATGGTGTTTCTCCAATGGTTAGTTATCGCCCAGGGATACTAGATCAACCGGATAGCGCAATCAAGCATTAAGAGAGCTTCTTTTTTAATGTTAGATGGCTAATCATGTGAGAGCACTTTTCTTTGGCTTAGACTTGCAAGGTGTGACGAGGTTGCGTGCATGTGGACCGTTGACAGCTAAAAAACTTTTCCCCACTCCTGGCAATGTTGCGTGTTCGCACGGCGGCGAATGCAAACAGGCCACCTAGCAGACCACAGAGGCCGACAGTAACGGTTGGGATCGCTGGATTTTGGCTCTCTGAGTTAGCGACGACAACGGCTGCCATAGAGATGGCTCCTGCAAGAAGAAAGCAGCTAACAATAGCACCTATCGTTGTTTCAGAGGGTTTAGTAGGAGTTTTACATCCGCGATGGGGTGTTGTTTCATCAGATCTGGGCTCTGCTGGGTATGCGCGGTCAGTAGATTGATCATTATTATCGCGTTGATGCATGGTGTTTCTCCTATGGTTATTTATTACTCAGGGATACTAGGCCAACCGGATGGCATAATCAAGCATTAAGAGAGTTTCTTTTTTAATGTTAGATGGCTAATCATGTGAGAGTACTTTTCCTTAGGTTTTAAGATTCACACCCTGATTTTGCACTTTTACGGTAACCTGATACTCTGTGGGCTGCCATGTTACCGGAGACAGCACCCATGCGGATTATCTTGTTAGGACCCCCAGGCGCGGGGAAGGGAACTCAAGCCAAGCTCTTGCAGGAGCGCTACGGGATTCCCCAGATATCCACAGGGGACATGCTTCGAGCGGCTGTGAAGGCGGGTACCCCTCTGGGTCAACAGGCGAAAACCTTGATGGACGCGGGTAAGCTAGTCCCGGATTCCATCATGATTGATATCGTCAAAGAGCGTCTAGCGGAGCCAGATTGTGAGAAAGGTTATCTGCTTGATGGCTTTCCACGAACGATTGCCCAAGCGGATGCGTTGTTGGGTATTGCAGAGATCGATCAGGTTATTGAAATTCAGGTCCCAGATGAAGCGATTGTGGCTCGTATGTGCGGGCGTCGTGTGCATCCAGCGTCAGGTCGTGTGTATCACACGGAGCATAATCCACCGAAACAGGCGGATACGGACGATGAAACGGGCGAACCATTGATTCAGCGCAAAGACGATCATCCTGACACCGTGCGCTATCGTTTATCCGTGTATCACGAGCAAACCAAACCGCTGATTGCTTACTTCCAAACGCCAAAAGCTGCCTTTGAATCATGGCCAAAGTATATTACAGTGGATGGACGTGGAGACGTCGCAGAGGTGCATGCTTACCTTTGTTCACAGTTGAGCGAATAAGGAGATTCTTATGCCAATAATCGACATCACAGCCGACACCTTTGATTCCGTTTTATCCGAGCACGAACTATTGCTTGTGGATTTTTGGGCTGAATGGTGTGAGCCATGTATACAAATGGGCAAGGTGCTTGAAAAGCTCTTAGAAAAACGTCCAGAATTAGTGGTTGGTAAAATTAATATTGAGGCTGAAAAAGAATTGGCAGAAGAGTTTCAAGTGAAAAGTGTGCCGAGGTTAATGCTGATTCGTCATAAAATTGTTTTGTCCGATGAAACAGGTCTCATGGCTGAAGGGCCTTTGTTGGATCTCATCGAGCGAGCCGAAGCGATTGAGGAAGATCATCTTGAGCAAATCCGTGAAGGGAATGAGGCAGAGTAGTCAGTCATGATAAAGCGCAGCATACAATGTATTTTTGGGCTGTGTTTTGCATGGGCTTTTCAAGTTCAAGCAGCCGATGCCCAGCCTTACAAAACCATCATGCATCTATCAGATGTAAAGCATTACGTTCAAACCGAGTTGATCGCCAAACAGCATATTCCTGCTAAGCAAATACTCGTGGTGTTTGATGACGATAATACGCTTCTGACAACGCCGAAGCATTGTCCCACGCCCAGCGCATTGACTTGTCAATATTTAGGCGGCGCTGCTTGGTACCAATGGCAAGAGCAGTTATTAAAAACCGATCCTGAATCACCTTTTTTGGTGGCAAAAACTATCGCTGGTTTAGATAGGGTGAGTACACTGCTGTTTGCCATGATGCCGATGGAACCAACAGAACCCGATGTACCAGGTTTGTTAAGAGATCTCCAACGCATGGATGTCTCTGTGATGATCGAAACAGCTCGCAGTCCTGACATGGCGCTCATCACGTGGAATCAGCTGTTACGAAATCACGTGGCCTTGAATGAGCACCCGATTGGGGATCGTGTAACGTATTATTCGTTGCCTGCCAAACGCTGCGGTAGAGCCGAGTGGGGTGATCAGCCTGTGTCTGTCGAAGACGGTGTCTTGTATACCAGCGGGCGAGACAAAGGGCGTATGCTAAGCTGTTTATTGCGGTATAAACCTGAGCGATCACCGTATCGTGCGATTGTGATGGTGGATGATGGGGCAGAGAATTTAGTGCATGTTCATGATGCTTTGAGCCAGCATTACCAGTTATCTTTGTTTCGTTACGCAGCCTTAGATAAAAAAGTCCATGCGTTTTTACATGGCCCGAACAGTAAAGCGTATCAAGCTGAGGCGACTGCTCGTTGGCGTTCGATCGTTCAGGCTATGGCGCGTGCTATGCCGGTCCTATCTTTTTAAGACCAAGTTTGGTTTTTAATACCCAGGGACTTGGGCTTAAGTAAATCAATCAAGGTTTGCTGGGGGCGGGCTCTTCGGTACGTTTGCAGCCATTCTTGCATGTAAAAAGGCTTGATACCTTGACATCAAGATCCAAGGCACGTTTGTGGATTAAGCCGATAGAAGCTACTGCAAGAGGAATCAAAAAGGAAAGGGTCAAAAGAGTGATAGCAGCCTCCGGGCTGCTCGCAATTAGGTCTTGTCCAAGTTGCGATGTGAGCATCCCCCCCAAATTACCAAAGGCGGCAGTGAAGAGGACCGTGCCCCCCAAAATGCAGGTAAGAGCAACGATGTGGTAGCGATCTCTTTGTTTTGCGTGCATTTCTTTTTGTTTTCCCTGGTTTTTCTGGTTGGATTCTATCCACGTTTTCCATTCTTTTGCCTTTTCGAGTGACGGCGTGATGACGTCATTAGCCGGTTTGCCATCAAGAAAGATTCCTTTTGAATCGCCCTTGGTTAGTATATCTTCGAGTACCCAGATTGCGCTATAAAAATTTACCCTCTCATCCACCAGCTCTAAGTGGTCGAAATTCTTATATTTCTCGAACAGTGTTGTTAGATCGTTGATTTTTTCATTTATTGCTTTTGTTGTGTATTTTTTACTCATTGTAGGTGTCCATGGGTAATTTAATAATGAAAGCTTATTCTACACTAGGGAAGTAAAGAGTCAACAAAAAGTGATGAATGAGTGGCCTCGCAGAATGTTCGTTGAACGAGTCTCTGCGCTTAAGTTTTCTAGCCTGTGTGTTATAGTAGTGGTGGCAATAGATCCGGGTAGTCATATTGACCATAAATCAACCACTTAAGGAGCGGCAGTAGCACCATGTCAGATAGCTTAGTTTCCATCATCTTTCTGGTCTTCTTTGGTGCCTCCATTCTTGCTACCTTGGCTTTGTTCACCAGGCAGTCAACCTTAGTCGCTTATATTATTCTTGGCGCCTGCATTGGGCCTTGGGGCTTTAAGCTCCTAAAAGACGTCACCATGGTTCGTGAAATTGGTGATGTGGGTATTATCTTCCTGCTATTCCTGTTAGGCCTCCATCTTCCGCTCACCAAGCTTGCGCACATGATGCGCAAAGTGGCTTCTGTGGGCGTGGTGAGTTCGCTGATTTTCCTGGTGACAGGCGCGTTTATCGCCTGGTGTGTTCACTATACCTATTGGGAATGCTTAGTCATCGGTGCAGCGATGATGTTTTCCAGTACGATTATCGGGATTAAACTACTGCCCACCACCATTTTGCATCACCAGCATACCGGTGAGGTGATGATAGGTGTGTTGTTGTTTCAAGATATCATCGCGATTGTGGTGTTGCTCGCTATGCATGGAGCGTCAGGGGAGTCGTCTACCTTAACCACGATTTTAGCCACCATCGCTGGCTTGCCGGTGATGGTTATCGCAGCTTACTTTGCCCAACGTTGGGTATTGATTCCTTTGTTTGTTCGGTTCAATCGCATGCGCGAATACATGTTTTTGCTGGCCATTGGTTGGTGTCTGTGCATGGCTCAGCTTGCTTCCTGGTTTGGTTTATCCGCTGAAATTGGGGCGTTTATTGCGGGGGTGAGTTTGGCCTCCAGTCCTGTCTCGGTGTATATCGCCGAAAGCTTAAAACCCATTCGGGACTTTTTCTTGGTCATGTTTTTCTTCTCCGTGGGGGCGAGTTTTAACTTAACCTATGTGCCAGTGGTGATTGTGCCGGCAGTGATTTTGGCGGCCCTACTGATGTTGATCAAACCTTATGCTTACCGTTATCTTTTGCAATGGGTGGGTGAGAAGAAATCAGTCTCATGGGAAGTGGGTGTGCGTCTTGCTCAGGTGAGTGAGTTCTCGCTCATCATCGCTTACATGGGTTTGGATACGTTTATGATTAGTAAATCAGCAGCGTATTTGATAGAGGCAACGACTATACTGACGTTTATCGTGTCATCGTACTGGGTAGTGATGAAGTTCCCCACGCCGGTGTCAATGAGCGAAGGTTTGCGTCGAGATTAACAACAGGACGAGGAAGAACTCATGATTTTACTATCGCTGCTTTGTGTGATCGCACTTCAATATTATTGCCCCAGCTGGAGCATGACGCTTCGACCTTGGCGAGCTTATCGAGAATGGTTAGTTTCTCACGCGAGCTCTTTTGTGGAACAATCCAAGCTCACTCGCGCTGTTGTGTTAGTGGTGCCTTTGTGGTTGGTCGCAGTGATTGTGCTATCCATTGTTCAGGCTATTTTTGGTCCGATTTTCTCCTTGCTAATTGACATATTCATTGCATGGACGGTCATTGATGTGCGCCCATTCTTCTCAAAAGAGGAGGTGACCATCAAGCAATTACTGGTCGATGCCGTATTCGGGGTGTTTGCTCCTGTATTTTGGTTTGCGCTTTTGGGTTGGCCTGCGTTGTTGTTGTATTTGATTTTGCGCCGTTGCCATCAAATTGATCAAGAATTGGCGCATTGTGATGAAAGCGTTGAGGTGGTCGAGCGCGCTAGACATCAACCTGTGAGTTTATTGTTGGGTCTTTTGGCTTGGATTCCAGAGCGTTTAGCGATGTTGTCTTGCGCGGTGGTCGGCAACTTTTCTGTCATTGTGAAGTTCGTGCAACACTTCTTCAGCGGTGGTATTTCCTTAGGCATTAAAGTACTCGCGGAGTGTTTTTGCCCAGGCGTGGATACAGCTCAGCCTGCAACAGCAGAGCATCGACGTACACTGATTTACATCCTCGCGCTTTGGTTGATTGTGATGGTGGTGTTCTTTTTGGGTGTTCTTTTAGGTTAGTAGTGTAGCACCCCCTCCAAACACGCCCCCCGGTTTCCGAAGGAAATCCGCTGGGGGTCCAGTGGATCCCCCGGATCTGTTCCACAGACCGGGGGGCGTGCAAGTGGGGGATGTGTCGGATGTAGGCTCAGCCTAGTGAAACTCAACCAACCCTAACCTTATGAAATAAAACAATAATTTATAAATCCTTCCACCTGTTAATCGCTCGGTCTTCATGCTATCCTGTAGCCACGTATTTTCCTGGGCTAGGTTTCTTTGTGGCCCTTACTTCCAAGCGAGGATGATTGAATGACAGATGCAGATCGTGGTGATTTTACTGGTGAGCAACAGGAGTGGTTGGATGCCCTGAAATCGGTGCAAGTCTTTGCCGGTGATTCACGTGCTCAAACTATTTTGGATGCCGTCATTGATTACGGTCGAGAATTAGGCTTAGAGCCACCAGCTGGCATGGGAACGAGTTACGCTCACAACACCATCCCTACCGATAAGCAGGCTAAAATGCCTGAAGAGCACATTCCATTGTTTCAAGCATTACTAGCGGTCTTACGCTGGAATGCGATGGCGATGGTAATTCAAGCGGTGAAAGCCGAGCCGGATTTGGGCGGTCACTTAGCTTCTTACGGTTCCATCGCAGTGCTGTACGAAATGGGTCTGAATTATTTTTTCCGTGGTCGCACAAAAGACTACTTGGGTGATTTGATTTTCTTCCAAGCTCACTCATGTCCCGGTATTTATGCACGTAGTTATTTAGAAGGGCGTTTAACCGAGCAACAGCTCATTGATTTTCGCCGTGAAGCGCACCGCGATGGTGTTTCCTCTTATCCTCACCCTCACCTGATGCCTGATTACTGGCAATTCCCAACGGTGTCCATGGGTATAGGCCCACTTATGGGGATTTACCAGGCGCAGTTCATGAAATACATGGAAAACCGTGAGTTAATTCCCAAGCAAAACCGAAAAGTCTGGGTATTTTGTGGTGATGGTGAAATGAATGAACCTGAATCAACAGGGGCTTTGCATATTGCTCATCGAGAAAAGCTCGACAACCTTATTTTTGTGATCAACTGCAACTTGCAACGTTTGGATGGAACGGTGTGGGGTAACGGTCAGGTGATTCAACAGTTTGAGCGTTTGTTCCAAGGTGCAGGTTGGCGCGTCATTAAAGTGATTTGGGGTAGTCGTTGGTTGGAGCTCTTTCAAAAAGACAGCACAGGTGCCTTAAAGCGTTGTATCGATAACTTGCGTGACGGCGATTTCCAAACGATTTCTGCACGTGGTGTTGGCTACCTTCGAGATGAGTTCTTTGCGCAAGACCCAGAAGTCGCTGCGTTAGTCGCAGGTTGGTCCGACGAACAATTAGGTGAGCTTTTGGATGGCGGACACGATCCACAACAAATGTACGCAGCGTATCATGAAGCCATGCAAAACAAAGGGCAACCAACCGTTGTGCTATGCAAAACAATTAAAGGCTACGGCATGGGTGAAGGGGGCGAAGCTCAAAACATCAATCACCAAAAGAAAAAAATGACTACCGATGAGCTGCAAGCGTTGATTGATCGTTTTGATATTCCTGTGTCTCCAGAGCAACGGGATGCTTTGTCATTGGTGAAACCTGCTGCGCCTGTTCTGGAATACATGGAAGAGCGTCGTCAAGAGCTAGGCGGTTACTTACCTGAACGTCATCGTGATTGCCCCACACTCCCAGTGCCAGATTTATCGGTGTTTAAAGCACAACTGGAAGGTAGCGGTGAGCGTGAGATCTCTACTACCATGGCTTTGGGTCGAATCATTTCCACATTGCTTAAAGATAAAGCCTTGAAAAAATACATCGTGCCTTTGTTTGTCGATGAAGCGCGTACGTTTGGTATGGAAAGTTATTTCCGTCAATTGGGTATGTATGCGGTTGATGGTCAACAATACACACCGGAAGACAAAGAACAGTTGATGTATTACCGCGAAGATCAAGCGGGCCAAGTGTTACAACACGGCATTACAGAAGCAGGTGCTGCGGCGAGTTGGATTGCTGCGGCAACCTCCTACAGTGTCCATGGCGTTCCCATGATTCCGTTTTATATCTACTACGCGATGTTCGGTTTTCAACGCACTGGCGATTTAATTTGGGCAGCTGCTGATCAAAGTGCTAGAGGGTTTATTGTTGGTGGTTTATCCGGTCGAACAACATTAGCTGGTGAAGGCTTGCAGCACCAAGATGGACATAATCTTTTAATGTATAGCATGGTACCTAACTGCGTGAGTTATGATCCGTGTTTCGCTTATGAGTTAGCAGTGATTGTGCAAGAGGGTTTGCGTCGTATGTATGCTGAACAAGAAAACGTGTTCTACTACATCACAGCAACCAACGAAAATTACCAACACCCAGTCATGCCTGAGCATGTGGATCCAGCTCATATTCTGAAAGGCATGTATTTGTATCAACCTGCAGAGAAATCGTTTAAAAACCACGTTCAATTGTTAGGTTCTGGTGTTATTTTACGCTGTGCTTTAGAGGCTGCTGAGTTGTTGAAACAATACGATGTTGCAGCGGATGTTTGGAGCGTGACTAGCTTTAATGAGTTGCGTCGCGATATTGATGCAGTTGAACGTCAAAACCGTATGAAGCCAGACTCAAACGCACAATCGCATGTGGTTTCCTGTTTGGCGGATTATCCGGGTCCTGTCATAGCTGTTTCTGATCATATTAAATTATCTGTAGATCAGATTGCACCAGCTCTTACAGATCGTGATTTCCATGCGTTGGGCACAGATGGCTTTGGGCGTAGTGATACACGTAAGTCGTTGAGAGCGTTTTTTGAAATTGATGCACCGATGATTGCTTACACGGCGATTAAAGCCTTGTATGACGAAGGTGCATTGTCTTTGGATGTGGTGAATCAAGCAGCGTCAGATCTCAATATCGATCGTGATTGCGCTGATCCGATCACACGTTAACGTTTACACTAAGGAGAAAAAGGTGGCCATAGAAAAAATATTGGTTCCAGATATTGGCGGGGGAGATCCCGTTGATGTGATTGAGGTGGCAGTATCTGTTGGTGATCAAATCGTTGTTGAAGATGCGTTGATTACCTTAGAGGGTGATAAAGCCACGATGGATATTCCATCTCCTAAAGCAGGTAAAGTCGCGAGCGTCGATGTCTCTGTTGGTGATAAAATCGCAGAAGGTGGTTTGATTATTACACTTGAAACAGAAGGAGCTGCATCGGAATCTGTCGAAGAGCCCGCGGAAGAAGCACCCAAAGAAGAAGCCAAGTCAGAGCCTAAACAAGAAGCATCAAAGGAACCTGCTCCAGTGGCACAACCTGAACCAGCTCCCGTGTCTGGCGCTGAGGTGTATGCTGGTCCTGCGGTGCGACGTTTGGCCCAAGAAGTAGGTTTGAATTTAGCAGAGATTCCAGGATCTGGCGATCGTGGGCGCATCACAAAAGACGATGTTAAGAACTACGTTCAACAGCGCATGAATGGTGGTGGTTCTGCAGGAAGTGGACTGGGTGTGGCAGCGATGCCAGCAGTGGATTTCAGTCGTTTTGGTCCTGTGTCCACACGTCCTTTAGGTAAAATTCAAAAGCTTTCAGGATCGTTTTTGCATCGAAACTGGGTGACTGTGCCTCATGTGACGCAATTCATTGAGTCAGACATCACAGAGCTTGAAGATTTCAGGCAAGCCGAAAAGGGTGCTTTGGCTAAGCAAGGCATTCGTTTGACCCCGATTGTGTTTATCATGAAAGCTGTTGTTGCTGCCTTGAAAGCGTTTCCGCATTTTAATGCATCGCTGGATGCTTCTGGTCAAAACCTCGTGCTTAAAGAGTATTTTCATATTGGTGTGGCTGTTGATACGCCAAATGGTTTGGTGGTTCCCGTGATTCGTGATGTGGATCAAAAAAGCTTAACAGAATTGGCAAAAGAGTTGGGCGATATCGGTGAAAAAGCACGAGCAGGAGCATTAACGCCTGGTGATATGCAAGGTGGTTGTTTCACGATTTCTAGTTTGGGTGGTATTGGTGGAACAGCCTTTACGCCTATCGTGAACGTACCTGAAGTGGCTATTTTGGGTGTCTCTCGCTCTGAGATGAAGCCCAAATGGATTGATGGAGAGTTTGAGGCGCGACTCATGCTGCCATTGTCTTTATCCTACGATCACCGTGTGATTGATGGTGCGGATGGTGCGCGTTTTGCTGTCTTTGTGTCAGCTTGCCTTGAGGATTTACGCAAGTTGATGTTGTGATTTGGGGTTTCCCTAGTTTTTTATTTTTTAAAGGTGAATGAATATGTCAGATACATTTGATGTTGTTGTTATTGGTAGTGGTCCTGCAGGTTATGCGTCTGCGTTTCGTGCTGCGGATTTAGGTTTGAAAGTTGCTTTGGTAGAGCGTTACCCGACTTTGGGCGGTGTTTGTTTAAACGTGGGTTGTATTCCATCCAAAGCCTTATTGCATATCGCTAAGGTCATGGATGATGTGGAAGATATCGCACCTTACGTGACTTACGGTGAGCCTACGGTTGACGTTGATGGTTTGCGTGGCTGGAAAGACAGTGTTATCAAGCGCCTTACCGGTGGTCTTCAAATGATGGCAAAACAACGTGGCGTGACCGTGATTGAAGGCTACGCTAAATTTGCTGACGACCACACACTAAACGTTGAGGCAGATGCTAAGTCCCAACAAGTGGCTTTTGAGAACGCTGTGATTGCCGTGGGTTCTCGCCCTGTGGTTCTTCCGTTTATTCCTGAAGATCCTCGTGTGATGGATTCCACTGGTGCCTTAGAGTTAGAGGATGTCAAAGGTGAGATGCTTGTCATTGGTGGTGGTATCATCGGTCTTGAAATGGCAACGGTTTATCGTGCTTTAGGCGCAAAAGTGACAATCGTTGAAATGCAAAATCAAATCATGCCAGGTGCGGATCCAGATATCGTGAAGCCATTGGCCAAACGTGTTGAAAAGCAATACGAAAAAATCATGCTTGAAACAGGTGTCACAAAAGTAGAAGCGAAAGACGATGGTATGTACGTTACCTTTGAAGGTAAACATGCCCCCGATGCTCCACAACGCTTCGATCGCATTTTAGTAGCTGTTGGTCGACGACCTAACGGCGCCTTAATCGATGCAGAAAAAGCTGGTGTTCAGGTTGATGAGCGAGGCTTTATCGGTGTGGATAAGCAAATGCGAACAAACGTCAAACACATCTACGCGATTGGTGATGTGGTTGGTAATCCCATGCTAGCCCATAAAGGCGCGTATGAAGGTCGTTTAGCTGCTGAAGTGATTGCCGGTAAGAAGCATTTCAATGATGCAAAATGTATTCCGTCTGTTGCCTACACTGATCCAGAAGTGGCATGGGTGGGTATCACAGAGACAGAAGCGAAAGCACAAGGCATCACGTACCGTACAGGGGTGTTCCCTTGGATGGCTAGTGGTCGTGCGATCGCCAATAACCGTACAGAAGGCTTAACCAAGATCATCGTGGATGAGAATAACCGCGTCATCGGTGGTGCTATTGTTGGCTTGTCTGCAGGTGATTTGATTTCTGAAATCGCATTAGCTGTTGAGATGGGTGCTGACATTGAAGACGTTGCTTTAACCATTCACCCGCATCCAACCTTATCCGAAAGCGTGATGTTGGCTGCAGAGGTGTGTGAAGGTACGGTGACGGATTTGTATATTCCTAAGAAGAAGAAAAAGTAGTGCTTTCTGCCATCCCACCCAGTATTGTCATTCCTGCTTTCGCTAGGGGTGACAGTTTATGAGTGAATCTTCTTCCTATTGCCATGCAATCGGTTGTTGACATATTTCTACCATCCACCCATAATGCCTACATATTCACCTAGCTATTTAATGGATTAAAAGCAGAAGAAGCGGGTAATTCGTGCATGAAGTCTCAAACGAATCAGGTTTTATCTCGCGTTGAACGAGATGTGTTGCGCTGGCGCGTACGTTACCTCATGAGTGTTGAAAAGTCATTAGAAGACGATATTAAAAAAAATCAATATAACACTCATCTTGCTCCAGTTCTGGAAGCTTGCCGTCGAGCTATTTTTGAAGGCATAAAAAAGCTCTTAGATGATTTTGACAATAATCCTGATAGAGCAGCTACCGGTTATGTGATTAGCCATTGGGAACATTTACGTCAACAATACGATACGAAGTTAGACATCGCTGATAAAAAGAAACATTTACACGAAGAAGCTTTTGGAGCCTTGGCAAAAGGTTACGAGACCACGAAAGCAGCTATGGGTACAGCTAAAACAGTGACGGAAGTGCTGGCGAAAGGATCTTATATCGTCGGTGGGGCTGGCTGGTCTTCCGTGGCTGGAGAATCGCAAGATATCAGTAAAATGGTTGAAAAAGTGGCTCGTATTTTCTCCATTGCTGTACTGGGTGTTTTTCTTTTAAAAGATTGCATTGAGCTGATTGTAGATCGATTCAGGAATCCCCATAAGACATTAAAGTCAAAACTATTGGAAGATAACCGTTGGCGTCGTATGCTAAAAATGACTTTCTTTTTAAGCTTAGCTGCCGTTGATTTAGCTTATCAATTTGATCCCCTCACGTCTGGTTTGTTATCAGGTTTGGGTGTATTGGTGGCAGGAATCATTGAGCTAGGACGACGTTTGTATGAGTTTAAAAAAATAGTTCGTCTACATGATCAGTTGGCTAGCGAAGTTAGTAACGATAGTGATGATATTTTGAAGAAAAGAATGCTGAAAGCGTCTCAAAAGAAACTCTGTTCTAAGCGTTTGATGTTAGTGAGAGTGTCAGTGTTAACGATGTTTGGTGTGTGTGGTAGTGTGTTTCTTTCTTTGGGGACGGATTCTGTTCCCTACTTAGTGGTTGGTGCGGTGTTGTCTGTTTTTGTGTTGGTGGTTGAGCTTTATCATATGCGAAAGAAGTTTAAAGAGTTTCCTGCTCACGTGAAACAAGCCTGTCATCTAGCAAGAGAAAAGGCAAAATCACAGGAAAAAAGTAAGTCGGGCGATAAACAAAGATCATCCGATTCGTCACCTGTTGAAATGACTACATTAAAAATTCAAGCCCAAGAGAGAGAACTAGTAGAATTGCCAAACTGCGGTTAACGAATCGAACGTGTTTTTCATTGCTGATAAATCGTTTTAAGGTATTGCCAGCTAAGAGCCAGGAGCCGGTGCATAGGATAATCATACCTGTATAAATGGACCCCATTAAAATGGCATTTTCAATGGGTGAGTCACACAGTTTGTATAAACTGATTGCTGCAAATATCATGGCCCACGCTTTTGGGTTGACCCACTGAAATAAACAAGCTTGCGTAAAGGTGAAGGGTTTGCTGCCAAACTTTTTTTGAGCAGGAGAGCTTGTGAAAATCATATAGGCTAGGTAGAGAATCAGAGCAATGGAAAGGTATTGCATGCTTATTTGTAGCCAGGGGACACGCTCAATCAGGTTGCCGCCTACTAAGGCCAAGATAGCAACCATGATACCAAACCCAAAGCAAATGCCGAGATAATGAGGGATACATCGTTTAATGCCATGATTGAGTGAACCGTTCATGATTAAAAAGTTATTCGCTCCGGGAGTGATGCCGGACACAAAAGTAAATAGAAGAAAAGGAATCATATTGGTGATCATGGTATTGTTGCCTGTAACAAAGATTCAGATTAAGGTTACCATTCCCAATAAGCTTCTACAACACACAAGGGTTAGGCGCAAGCCATCCAATTTAACGGGTTGTTCTGATTGCCTATTTTTAAGTCCCTCATGTTGAATGAAAACAAAGTGTACATGCTGACTGTGTCAGCATATAATCGCTATTTAGTGTGTTATTAGTTGGGGAGCATTTGGTGTCTTCTGAGGCAAAAATAACGATGTCTCGCCGTCAGAGAGATATTTTAAGGTGGCGTCTTTTTCACTTAGTGATGTGTGAAAAGCAGCTCTCAGACAAAGCGATTGCTTCTAAAGAGGAGCTAGAGAAAGAGGGTTTAATCCTTGCTCGAGAAGCCCTAGTTGACGGTATTAAAAAGCTTTTAAATGATTATAAAGAAAACCAAGAACGTGCAGTGAATGATCGGGTGATAAATCACTGGAAGGGTCAGTTAGAGTATTATCAGTCTCAGTTAAAGCCACAAGAGCAAAGAAAACGTTTGGGCTCAGAGAGTTTGGGTGTCCTAACGGAAGGGTTAGAGGCAACGCATGTTCTGATGGATACAGCTAAAACAGCATCAGAAGTTGTTGCAAAAGCATCATATCTTGCTGGAGGAGCGACGTGGGATTTGGTAGGTCATGATTCTGATTTGATAAAAGACAGCTTGGGTCCAATGTGTTTTGGCGTGAGTGTTGCTTTGCAGGGTATCTTTCTTCTTAAAGATATTATCGTTTTGATTCATGATAGAGTGAAAAATCCCCAAAAAAGTCTAAAGGGAAAGTTTATTGAGGATGGTCGATGGAGACGGATGTTGAAAATAATGTTCTTTGTTACCTTGTCAAGCATCAACTTTGTCTACGATTTTGACGTGCTGACAACCTGTATTTTAGGTGGGGTGGGTGTTTTAGCAGCGGGCATCATTGAAATAGGGCGTCGGGTTTATGAATTGAAGAAATTGGAAAGACTTCACCAAGAATTGCTTACTGAAAAAGATGCTGTACAAGAGAAAGAGTCTTCAGGATATATGCTTGCATCAGAGATGGTAGAAAGCTCCAGAAAAAAACTCGCTACAAAGAAAAAAATGCTAGGTAGTGTGGCGTGTTTAACTGTCATAGGTATGTGTGCATCGACATTTTTGGTATTAGGGGTTTCATCTGTTCCGTTTTTAGTGGTCGGTGCAGCTTTGACCGCATTGATCGTTGGTGTGGAGCTCTATCACATGCGAAGGAAAATCAAAGCTTTTCCGGCGCATGTGAAAAACATGTGCTGCCTAACGAAAGACGCGGTCAGCAAAGGTGTTGCCGATGTTAAAATGAAAAAAACCGTTAATAGAGAAGAGCTTTCAGAAGTGGTGAGAGCTTCCGAACTATGATAGCTTATAGGCTTCACATGCATACGAAAGGAGGGGTACCAATGGCGCTCCAAAGCAATGATTTACAGGTGTATATGTTAGATGGGTCTGGAGGGCTTGTCTCTGATGCGGACAGCTCGTCAGGGATAGGCTCTTTTAAATGGGTACACTTGAAAAGAGGGGTTTCAAGTGCTAAAGAGTTTTTAATGAATGAAAGTGGTCTAGGGGAGCAAATGGCAGAAACCTTGTTGGAGCCTTTCATTCGCCCTCGAGCTATTCTTAACCCCGAAGGGACGCTTTTGTCATTGCGCATGTTGGCTCCTGGTTCTAGCGATGATCTCATTGACACCTTATCGATTCGTATTTATGCGACCGATCGATGTGTTGTTACTGTTAGTGATTGTCCGGTTCCTGCACTTGATGTGGTATATGCAAGGTTGCTTGAGGGCTTGGGTCCCAAAACACCCCAGGGGTTTGCTTATGCAGTCAATCAATTAGCGCTCACTGACATCGCTGCTATTGTTGAGCGTATTGATATTCGTCTTGATAGGCTTGAAGAGGCTGTTTTTGGGCAGGATAATTGTTCAGAGAAGGCACTTTTTTCTCAATTGATGCGTGAGTGTGTTCTTATCAGAAGTTACCTCATACCACATAAAGAAGCATTAATGACTTTAGCCTCGGGTTTGCAAGTTGATTCCTGTGTGTCGAAAAAATTACAATGGCGAGAGTCTCTGAATGGTGTGTCTCGTCTGTTAGATGATTTGGCTCTGGGGAAAGAGAGATTGCTTATTGTCCAACAGCACATGGCTGCGTCGTCATCTGATCAGTTGAATCACCGTATGTATGTATTAGCACTTCTGGCGGCTATCTTCTTGCCTTTAACATTTATTACGGGTCTGCTAGGAGTTAATGTTGGAGGAATACCTGGTGCGACATATAAGTGGGGTTTTTCTGTTGTGTGTTTGTGTATGGGAGTTATTTTCCTCGGTTCTGTGTGGTGGTTTCATCGAAAGAAATGGTTTTGATTTGAAAGGAGGGGCTAGTGTCGTTTGTGAATGAAATATACAGCCATTTGCTAGATACAGCAGTTTCGTTACTTGCATTGATGGTGATCTACATCATAGTGGCTTGGATCGTATTGCGTAAAATAGAAGGAAAAAAGAATAAGCACCGGGTGAAGGTTCGTTTGTTTTATGTGTTTTTTGCTTTTTTTGCTATTATGATGGCTCGAATATGGGTCGAGGGTTTTACGCATTTATTGGCAGTATTAGGTTTGGTTTCGGCAGGTTTGGTTGTGACCAATAAAGAAACGATCATGAATTTTGTAGGCTTCATTGTGATCAACTGGCGGGGGTTATTTTCCGAAGATGATCTAATAGAAATTCAAGGTTACAAAGGATATGTGAAGTCATTTGGCTTTTTGTACTTTAGTCTTTACGAAGTCAGTGAGTTGTGTTTTGGCCAATTAACGGGTCGAATTATTCGACTTCCTAATGGATTGATTACAACGAATCCTTTGGTTAACTTTTCTGATACAGCACATCTGATTGAGCAGTCCTTTTCATTGGACGTCTCTTTGTTTGTCGTCAATGATGAGGTGGTGTCCTCGTTCAGAGAAGGAGTGAACGATATTATTTCTTCTCATTATTCTGAGCACAAGAAATATTCGGTTGATCGTTTATTAAAGAATAACAAATCCTTGAAACCTTTTCTAACATTAACGCCAAAAGTAGATTTCGCTGTTAGTAATAACGACTTAACTAAGTCAGAGTTGGTGCTTAGGTATTATTGTTTTTTAGAAGATGTAGATAAAATCAAGCTAGAGGTATTCTCTCTCTTTGGTCGTGTTTTTAAGGGCTTGTGATGGCTTTAATCACTCAATAGATCATGATATTGGGGGATCATGGGCTCCTAAATCCTACAATAATGAAAGGGTAAAGCTTATGCACACTCCATCTATGGCGCCGTATAATGTCTCTAGTTGCTAGGTTACCCATGGAACGTGCCAGTGTCTTCACTCCCTGAACAGCATTTGACTCGTAGGCAACGAGATGCCCTTCGTTGGCGTATTTATCATTTGGCGCTGTGTGAAAAAAAATTGACAGACGAAGAGTCTGAAAGTCATAACGAGCTGAATGAACAGCAGCTAAAGTTGGCGCGTGAAGCTTTGGTGAGAGGGATAATAAAATTGCTGCTGGATTATGAGACGAACAACCATCGAGCAAAGAATGAACGGGTCATGAATCATTGGAAAAATCAGCTTAATTACTATCGATTTCAATTAAAGCCGAAGGAAAAAAAGAGACGGCTAGGCTCGGTCAGTTTGGATGTATTAACAAACGGATTGGAAACAACACACGTTCTGATGGATACGGCATCGACCGCATCGGAGGTCATTGCCAATGCGTCTTATCTCGCAGGTGGAGCAAGCTGGGATGTGCTTGATCAAGAGCCGGGTTTGGTGAGAGAGAGCTTGGGTTCGATTTGTTTTGGTGTGAGTATCGCCTTGCAAAGCGTTTTCTTTGTTAAAGACATCATTGTTTTATTGATAGATAGAGTGAAGCACCCTCATAAATCCATTAAGGCTAAACTGATCGAAGGTGGACGCTGGTGTCGGATGTTAAAAAACATTCTTTTTGTGACGTTTTTAAGCATTCATTTTGTGCATGAGTTTAATCTCATGACGATTTGTATTTTAGGTTGTGTTGGTATGCTCTCTACCAGACTTATTGGTATTGGGTGTCGTGTGCATGAGTTAAAGAAATTAGAAGGATTGCATGAACAGTTGTTAAAAGAGAAAAACGATGTTGAATTTAACGAAGAGGGAAGCTTACGCGGGGAGATAAGCTTGAACCCTAAGTGTCAATTGGCTAGAGCAATGCTGGAAAGTTCAAAGAGAAAAATAGCAACCAGGAAAAAAATGCTAGTCAGCGTGGCTTGCTTGGCCGTGTTGGGGATGTGTGCCTCTACTTTTTTGGCCTTAGGTGCTTCATCAGTGCCCTTCTTGGTGTCAGGGGCAGCATTGACCGCGCTCATTCTCGCTGTTGAACTATTTCATATGCGTAAGAAAATAAAGGCGTTTCCTGCTCTTGTGAAGCGTATGTGTGGTCTAACACAGGAAGTCATCCGTAAGCAGATTGTTGATAAGGCAATAGAGGGGGACCCGCCGATGACTGAAATAGCGGAGGTTTAGTTATTAAGTAAGTGATGAATCAATCCGCTGTCTATCGTGGAATAGATGATTTCGTTTCGGGAATGACAATGCATTTTTAGTTGGATGCGTTTGATCATGGAATCGTACGTGCTTTTTTTGATATTCAGTTCTTCTTGTATTTGCTTAGGTTTTTTCCCCCGAACCAACTGTCTCATGAGTTGATGTTCACGGCAGCTTAGGATGGATCCGTTGTAATGCTTGCCTAATGACAGTTTCCCGTTATCCAGCAGATGAATGGAAGAGTTGAGGTTTTGTTTGCTGCGTAAGTGAGTCAGATCCCGATAAAAAGCATCGCGACAGGATGCGTAATACGGTAATTGTTTGCGCTCATTATTTCTAGGTTTGAGAAAAGAGTAGGTGATCGGATCGTTTGATGCAGCGGTGATCATGTCAGCTGCTGTTTCTTTGAAGTAGTCAATGAAGTTTTCCAGCACATCAATGTGGCTCAAAAGCAGCTGTAATTTTGAATCTTTGTGTGAGTGCCAGTCATGAGAAATGTAGATAAGCTCTGTAGAGCCATCTGGGAGATGTTTAGAAAAGAATATTCCTTCACCCATGCCGTGAGCAATGGCATCAGCGGTTGATGCTTCGTTTAAGGTGAGTATGGGCGAAAAACCTGTTTCCCAATGGTAGTTTCCGTTCATGTGGTGTTTATAATATTCTTCCACCTTTTCGTAAAAGTAACACGACCACGCAGCATTGGTGTCTAAATGCATGCGTGACATATCAGGGAATATTTTGATGTAAGAGAAGTTGTCTACGTGGAAGTGCTTTTTTAAGGGGGTGCAAATTTGCCACATGTCCTCAAAAGAGGAAAGTAGGATGTTATCTTTTTTTAATATAGCGTTAGACATTGACTTAACCGGCATGGCTTATGTTGACCCACTTCCTGCGTAGGTTAGCATGAAGAGTCAATGATAGCTATTTTTTCGGGACACTAAGAGGTTATCTGTTTTGTGCGCAGAGTATTTTATACGTCCGCTCGTCAATCATGCCAGCAGCATATTGTTTTTCAACGTCTACCATCATGGGTTGACCGTGTTTTTTAAGAATCTCACGAGAGGCAGCTGTGATGTGATCGAGGTCGCATTCCAGGAGTTCATCTCGGATCGCTTCATTGAAAACCAAGTATTCTCGTAGCGGGACCCGCTTCCCATCCGTGGATGGTACAAGCTGTTGCCAAATAATCACTCGTAAAGTTTCAATGATATCGATGGTTTTACCCGCGCGGTCGTCGCTATCGAAGCTACCGACCAAACGACGAATCGTTTCAGCGACACCGTTTGTGTGAACTGTGGTGTAAACAGGGTGGCCAGTGAGTGCAGCTTCTAACACGGCTGTGATGGTTTCGGAGTCACGTGACTCACCCACGAGTAAGCCGTGTGGCTTACGACGCAAGGCGTTTCGCACACCAGCAGCAAAGCTCGGTAAGTGCTGAGGGATTTCTGATTGAGAAATGATGGATGACGGTGTTTGGATCGTGTCATACACAAATTCAATAGGAGATTCGTAGGTCAGGATTTTTCGGTTAGCATTTTCGTCTTCAATCAGGTTGCGCATCATGGCAGCAAGTAGCGTACTTTTACCAGAACCGGTGGCACCAGTGATGTACACCACGCCATCTCGAGGCGCCGAAGCATCGACAATTTCTTGAGGAAGATTCATGTCTTCGAGTTTTGGTGGGGCTATGGGGATGGTACGAGCTGTGATTTGTATGCCCTGGTGTCCTCTAACCGTACAACCGGTTCCGTTAACACGATATCGGAAGCGTTCGTTACGCGATGGGCGCACTTCATAATGCGTATCTAAATCCTCACCACGTAGAATCTGTGTGGTACCGTTAGGTCCATAAATGGCGTTGATAAGATCTGAGGCTTCTGAGTTTGTGAGCTCATGGCGAGTGATTTTGTGGAGGCGTCCTTGTAGCTCAACGACAACCTTTTCGCCGGTTTGAATCGTGATATCAGAAGAGCCGATTCGAAAGCCATGCGCTAGTAGGTCGTCAACATGCTTGCCTTCAAAGCGGTTGGGCTCGTTGGGAAGTAAAATATTGTCGGGTGTAGCGGTCATTCGAAACTCTTGTTTGGTGTGCTTGTGGGAGCGGTTAAGTAAGGAGTCCAGGCGCCAATGTTTGTCTGCATGCCAGCTTCTTGTGTGATACGCATGACCACGTCATGGATGTGAAGCTGTTTGTTGTTACCTGTGATACCCATATCAGCTTGCGACACAACAGGAGCAATGACCATGGATTTCTCTAGGAGTTTTCGGTAGAGCATCATGCCTTGGTAATCACGCTTTAGGCGAGAAATATTTGCAGTGAAAATGTCGTTTGCTTGGCGTAACCCGGCTCCCCAGCCTTGTTTTAAATAGTGGTTCCATACTTTGGTTTCATCAGTGTTTGTGGGCAGTAGGCTTTTGTTCGGAAGCGTGGGTTTTTTGTAATTCATTTGTAGGTAGTCGCGCCAGGTGGGCGGTGTTGTGACGAACTTGGCAGGTTGAACAAGTTGATAAATTTTGTTGGTGTAACGAATCGTGCGGTAGTTGCTAATGTGTAATAAGTTGTTTGCTTCGACAATAACAGGTGGTAGCACGTTATGAGGCAAAAGGAGTAAATTAAAATTAAAGATATGATCCAGATTGGTTGAGTTCTTTTTGAGGACTCGGTTAATGTGCTCAGATCGCCACGCTAAAGCTCCTTGTGCACCTAGGGTTGAAGCTGTGTGGGCCATTGCTTTGTAGCGCATTTGGCTTATTTTTTTTGGTTTGTCGATTTGTTTGCTTAGGTTGACGTAACCCACGTTCGCATTAAGCTTTGAGCCAGAGCAGGCAGTGAGTGCTATGACGGTTGCGGATAGTAGGCTAACTCTAAGGACGGTAGACATGGATGAGGTCCCTCATGGTGGTGCAGCAGCTTCAGCTTAGGTTGGGAAGTAAAGTAATTCAATCACTTTTTGTTTGGGGAAGATGCGAACGCTTGCTTTCGCAACGATTTGGTATTGAACGCTACGGATGATGGTTGCTAAAGCTTGGTCGTTCACGTGCATGTTAACAAGTATGGGGGTGATAGGTTTACGACCCAAAACATGGAGTTTGTAGTTTCCGCTAGCGGCTAATTTTTGTAGCAAAGGTTCAGCTGGGCCGTTCCAGTCGATGGATGTGTGCTGGTCTAAGCCGATAGTGACTGGGTCGGGTAGTTTGGGTAAAACCACGTGCGGGTTTTTGGCTAGCTCTAAGGACGAGAGTCGCTCAAGGGAGTGGTTGGCTGTAACAGCTGCTTCTGTGAGCGCGCTTTGTGCATAGCGATCGATGGTTTGTTGGGGAGCACTGGTCGTGGTGATGTAGTGCAAAGTTAGATCAACAGATGCGTTTTTGCTGTCGGATGAGCAAGCAGCTAAGCCAATGCAGGCGATAAGTGGAAAAAGAAACTTGGCGTTCATGGTGTGTGTCTCTCCTGATATGGCACATCTTTGATCGGTTGGGAGTGTGTCCCGATCTCCGCGTATTATAGTATCAAAAAATCAAAGCGTTGTCGGCTGTTTAAATATGAACAGGGTGTTTAACGAATGAGTAAAAACAAAACAGGTGGTTCGCAATTTTGATGAATTTGAGTGTACAATAGTGACAGGAAAACGTGATCCTTCACGGAATAAAGGAAGCAACCCATGGCTGTTAGTGCTGAAAATACTCACTGGCGAGATTCTGCTCGCGATGTGAAGTTTTTTATTTTGGATGGCAAGACGGCTTTTCCCATGCTGCTCTTTTTGGTCTATATGCGAGTGTCCACATTCATCATCGCTGTGTGTGCAACCTTGTTCTTTACTGTGCTTCATCGATTTGGCTTTTCAACCACGGTGTTTTTTCGATTGGTGAGAGCGTTTATCGCAGGCAAGCGAAAAATAGCGATACCATGGTGGGACCGTTAACATGATCATAGAGAAAAAACTAATCGCTATCACAAAGTCCATGAATAAATATTTTACACTTAAAGGCAGGCAGCTGACCTTGGAAGAGGTCTTTTCTGAAACAGGGTTGCTACCAGGTTTGGTTCGTCAAGCTGATCAGTTGGCTTCCATGTGTTTTGGTTACGGCTTAGGAGCGACCTTTGAGGACTGCGATGAGTCTTTAATGGGGCAGCGGGTCATCATGGATGAGTTTACGCCTGCCATATTGCGCTTGTTTTGTATCACAGATGTGCTATGTGAGATCATCCGCGGTAATGATGCAGGTGGGGTAGTGTCACTAGATGAGCTTTTATACGATTAAACACTAAGCTTGGAGTGGCTAGCTGCAATCCCCATTTTCGGCCCATCTTAGCCGAAAAATCTCTTCAAAATGCTCATGTACTTGCGTGTACACTCCGCTTTTTCATCGCTTTTTCGGCTAACCTGGTCTCGAAACTGTGAATTTGATGTGCAGGCCAAATCTTGGGAGGGTGTCATGATGAGTATTGTTGTGATTAATCAATAGCTTGCTTTTAAGTGTTCGTATCTAAGTGTAACCCTTTTCTTTTTTTAATTATAAAGCTGGTTTTTCTAAGGCGCTTGGGGTATCATTTTCTCCATATTCTGTAAGGCACTGAGTTACTTATGCTTTGGTGTTTTATGGGGCGCTCAAAGGGCTATTCACCCTATTCCAGTGGCGATCTCTCTGGTTTAATATAGTCTTAACATTTGTGCGTTATCATCTTATTATAGGGTAAGCCAAAGGACATGGCCTACTTGAGAATTTTCGTAAGGATTTTAGTAAATAGAGGAATAATCCATGCCACGACCTAGTGTATTTCATGAAGGAAACAACAGTGCTTCAACAGCTGCTGCGTGTATGAAGCGTTTGGCTGATTTCGCCAATTTGGCGCGATCCGCTGTCAGTCAGCATTTAGGTTCTGTGGAAACCTCAGAAAACACCGACGAAACTTCTTTAGGTCACGCGTAGCCTTTCAGTTAGGTTCAGGTTATCCTTTTACAGGCTCACACGAGCGTCTGAGTTTTATTTATAGGGTGATGCATGTCAGAGAACCTCCAAAGCAGTCAATTATCAGCCGCTGAATTGCGAAAGCGTTTAATGCTTTGTTGTGATGAAAGCGAGCAGCTTATTAAGCAGGCCGTGGAGCAGCATGAATCTCTCACCGAGCGCACGCGAAAAGATAAATTAAATCTGTGCCGCTCTTTGTTATCCACATTGAACGACGTCCTCTCAGCAGAAGACTGGTCCAAGTCTCCTTTTATTAGCAAAATGGTTGAGCCTATTCAGGCTTTGAAGTCTGAGCTTCAACAATTGGAAGAGAGCCTGACAGAGAATAAGAAAACAGCGAAACCTGGGTCACGTTTGTTTAGTTCAGCCAGGCAAGCGATCGATCAAGCAGCCGGTGAGCCAACCACTATCTTTATTTTGCTCTATCAGCAAGATGGTCCCAATATCCGCAAATGGGCAGCGCAGCTCAAAAACTTGAGTCAGTCCATTATTTCTCGTCCTATTTACGGGTCTGAAGAAGAAGTGACTCGTATGCTGAAGCACCGTGATCATATGGAAACAGATGCCTATATTAAGATGACGATTCCCTCGTCTATATTGTTGGATCAGGGGGGGGAGCAACGTAAGGATCGCTTGGATCAACCCTTGCTGGCACTGATTTCAAACAACGTTCATTCGGATGCAGTTGAGTATTTTGTGTATAACGGTTGTACCTATCGTTACCAAGATGAAAAGCTTGAGAAAATAGACGATAATGAGGCTGATTCAGCTGATGATTAAATGAACACCGTGTGTTCTCTCTTATCGCAGTAGCTGATGGATTGAAATCAGACGGACTAAGCATTTTTTATGGCTCCTCAAGGACAACAAAATAATACCACCAATACGGCTAACTTCGCTTGGCTATTAGTGCTGGTGGTTGTCTTGATGTTATTGTTGTGGTGGTTTCAGCGCTCTCTTATAGTCCATGTTATTTTTTCTATTCGCATGTTAGAAATTTATGTCATGACTTACGCGTTTGACGCCATCAATAGTTTCTTGACCGCTTTGGGGTTCAGTGAGCTGAGTCAGCCTTATTGGTACCAATGGGGGCAATCAGTTGTGTTTGGTGATAGTGGAATAGACTACAGTAAGGTTCCTTGGGGCGAAGTAGCCAACCTGAGCGTGTCCACCGGCCGTTGGCTTAACTACTTTTTTTCTATAGTGTGTGCCTTCTTCTTATATTTGTTGCTTTTTAAACATTCAGGGGCTCGTTTCTCACGGGTATTCAGCATGAAAAGCCTCCGTGAGTCTGAGGTTAGTATTTGGCCTGCTATCACGCCCATCATGGGGACAAACCTAGTGAAAGCGAAGGTTGATGAAGGTCCTTGGGCGATGGCCAAACTACCACAGGCTTTTTCTGAGGAACATGAGCTTTTGCATGTGGAGAAAAATGAAAGGGGCGATAAGTATTGGGCTATTCATGAAAACAAAGCGGAAGCTGTCTTCGCTAAGCAGTTAGGCCCGTTGTGGCGAGGCGTAGAGCATGCACCCACTTACATCCAAGCTTTGGCCGTGATTTTTGTTTCCAAGGCTGAGCGTAAGACAGACTTGTCGAAGAGCTTGTTAAAGCAACTTGCCTTGTCTAGTTCTGGGCGCTTGGATTTTTCGGGCGTAGCGGAACACATTAAAGAATGCTCGAATAACCGAATTATCAAGTGGCTGGAAAAGCGTCACGCCTACACATCCACCTTCATGGCTTCTCTTTTAGATGTGTGCCGCTCTGAAGGTGTGTTAGCGACGTCTGAATTTTTATGGTTGAAAGCTCATGACCGACCCCTTTGGTACATTTTAAATTCTGTGGGTCGTCAAACAGCGATGGTAGAAGCAGCTGGACCCTTTGCTCATTGGCAGGCTGAGCGAAAATTGAAGCGAGCGTTGAAAACACCCATGGTGACACAAGCAGTTGCCGCCTTGAGTGAAGCAATGCTTGATATTTTGTATGTCGAAAAGGAAGACTCATGGCGTACAAGCAACGAGGCCTAAGCGAAAACCAAGATCGGATGCACCAACAGGTCATTCGTGATACTCGATCTCTATCGATGCGAATCGCTGATAGCATCAAAGAGCCTTTACACGTTGCTGTCTTCACGCTTTGTATCGCGTTAACCATGTGGGTCCTACCGTACTTATCAGATCTGCTCTTTCTTTTAGTTGTCGTGGTCTTTTTGATGTGCTTCTTTCAGAAAGCGGCTTTACCGTTTCGCATGCCTCAAACCAGTGAGATGTTAGACGCCAGCGATCCTTTGCCGGGTAGTAAAGATAAATTCCGAAAAGCCAGAGGTATTTACTTTTTCGGTAACTCCAACGATAAAGACAAAGAAATGTGGTTTGGGAACGATGACATGCGTACTCACTGCTTGATCTTTGGTTCAACCGGTAGTGGTAAAACGCAAGCCCTTATTTCCATTTCGTACAACGCCTTGTTGCAATCCAGTGGCTTTATTTATGTGGATGGTAAAGGTGATAACAGCCTATTCGCGAGTGTGTTTTCCATGGTGCGTAGCATGGGCCGAGACGATGACTTGCTACTCATCAACTTCATGACAGGTGCGAGAGATGTGATTGGGCCGCAAGAACGGCGTTTATCTAACACCTTAAACCCATTTGCTGTCGGTTCTTCGAGTATGTTGTCTCAGTTGATTGTGGGTTTGATGGGTTCCTCCTCCAAATCCGGTGACGGTGACATGTGGAAAAACAGGGCTATTGGTTTCGTTGAGGCTCTGATGCGTGTGCTTGTGGCGATGCGAGATGCGGGGCACATTTTGTTGGATGCGCACACCATTCGTAATTACTTCCTTTTTGAGCGCTTGGAAACCATGGTGATGGATAAACTCTTTATCCGAGATGGCAAAGAGCCCGTGAGCATTGAAAATTTGCCTTCCTCGGTGATGGAGCCGATTGATAACTATGTGTTTAACTTGCCGGGTTATAACAAGGAGAAAAAAGGGAAGCAGGTATCTCAGGTGCTGGAGCAGCACGGTTACATTACCATGCAGCTAACACGTGCGTTTACCTCCTTGGCGGATACCTATGGTCATATTATGCGTACCCGTTTAGCTGAGGTAGACCTCAAAGACGTGGTCTTGAATCGTCGTATTTTGTGTGTGCTTTTGCCTGCGCTTGAAAAGTCTCCTGATGAATTGGCTAACTTGGGTAAGATCATTATTTCATCCTTAAAAGCGATGATGGCTGCAGGTCTTGGAGACCATGTGGAAGGTGAGTACCAAGATTTGATTGATTCAAAACCAACCAATGCACCTAGTCCTTATTTGTGTATTCTTGATGAGTATGGTTATTACGCGGTGGAAGGTTTTGCTGTGGTTCCTGCTCAGGCGCGTTCTTTAGGTTTCTCTGTTGTGTTTGCTGGTCAGGATTTACCAGCTTTCCAAAAGGCATCGAAAGAGGAAGCTGCTTCCATTGGTGCGAACACGAACATTAAGATCTGTATGAAGCTGGAAGATCCGACTGAAACGTGGGACTTCTTTATGAAATCGGCCGGTGAGTCGTATGTCACACAGGTGGATAACTTCCAAGTTGATCAGGGCAGCGTGATGGGCACCTACCAAGATGCTAAAGGTGCTCGGATTGAAAAGCGTGCCAGGATTGATCTGCTGGATTTGAAGGAACAGCGAGAAGGTGAGGCGCACTTCTTCTTCAAATCTAAGATTGTTCGAGGGAAATTCTTCTACGCAAATCCCAAGCCTACGAAAGTCTTGCGTTTGAACCACTTCTTGATGATTGATGCTCCTGATGATGCTGTGGTTAAGCAATTCCTGTCAGGTTTGTCTCAATTTCAAGAGTTACTGGATAAAGGTGTTGATTTCTCAGCGGTGCATATTCAAGACCAGGACTATCAGGAGCTTTTAGATAAGTTTCAGCTTGAAAGAGAAGAAAAGTCACCCTTAGAGCGTGCGATGGCAGCGTTGAAGCCAGAGGTGCAAAACGATGAATTTGCTGACTTCTTCTCGGGTGAAATGGAAGATACCAGTGATGTCGATCATTTGGATATCTTTACGCGGCTGCAAACCACTGACCATGTCAGCACCGTTGCGCTCACGGATAATATGGACGCCTTTGCGAAGCCACTCTTAAACCGTATGGACGTGCGCGATCAAGTCGAATACATTCAGCGATTGTGCGGTCAGTCAGGCCAACAAGCGATGAACGTTGCTATCGAATTTATTGCCGATATCGAACGCTCTACGCATTATGCGCCCATGACGGCACCTTACTCAGGCAGTCAGTTGGCAAGCTTGGTTACAGAATTAGCGAACGATATTGTGCTCATGAAAGAGGGGTAGAATCCCTCTGAGCAAGCAGCGTTTTTGGTTCTTAATTTGCCAAAATTTGATAAGTAGAAAGTCGTGTTTTTTCAAGGAAAGTGAAACTGGTTCTAAATTAATCATCTGAAAAAAAAGAATAACAATATGTTATACTTGCCACAGAGGTTTTGTACCTTTTTTTCAAACCCATGGACACACCAACATGATAAATTTAAAGATCAGCAATTGGTCAAAAGTAGTGCGTCTTTTTGCGCTCTTTGGTTTTCTTTCTATGGCTACTTTTAGCTTGCCAGCCTGCTCAAAAAAAAGTAAGGCGCCAGAAGTATCAATGGCAGCGCCAAGCATTGGGCGAATCAGAGCGAGCTATCGAATCGCATTGGCTCAGTACGGTGTTCATGTGGTGAAAGTAGGTCAAGTTGTTCGGGTCTTTATTCCAACAGATACATTATTCGTAGCAGGCTCTGCTAATCTTCGTCCCGGTCAAGGTATTTTGTTAGCTACTATTGCTCGGTACATTGGAACCTATAAAACCATTTATGTGAAAGTAGCGGCTTACACGGATGATTACTTACCAGCTCCCATCCGCTTAGCGTTGTCAGATAAGCGCGCTGAAGTTGTAGGAAATCGCATTTGGGTCAATGGCATAGACTCGCGCATTGTGACAGCGCTAGGCAAAGCCGCCCGTAACCCGGTTGATAGTAATGCTTACAAATCTGGACGGCGTCATAACCGTCGAGTAGAGATTACTTTCAAGTATTTCGCTGATCGTTACCAGTTGCTTTGAAGGTGATTCATGAGTAAGCGTTCCACCGAACATCGTCGAAATTCATTTTACGGTTCAGCCTACCGTCAATTGATGCGTGTGCAAATTTTTGCACTCCTGGTTGCGTTTTCACTTCAGTTTGCTCTCATTTACGTGGTCACCTTTCACCATACACCTAAGTATTATGCAAGTACCTTGACTGGGCGAGAGGTGGAGATAAAACCGTTTAGTGATCCAATTTTAACCACCAAGTTCATCAGACGATGGGCTGAGACAGCTGCTCGATCAGCTCTAAATTTGTCGTTTTCTAATTACCGACAGGAGCTTGAAAAAGCGTCTGGGTACTTCACATCAGATGCTTGGTCGCAGTACATGAATGTGATCCAAAGTCGAGGATTGTTGTCTCAAATTAACGATAGTCAATTGATTATTTCAGCGATAGCAACCCGCAGTCCAACTATTTTGTATCGCCGTGTTCAAAATGGCCACTACACCTGGCATATTCAAGTACCTTTATTGGTGGGTATTCAAACATCTGGTTCTAAGGCTTATCAGCGTTGGGTAGTGACCATGACTGTCGTTCGAGTGTCGACCCTGGATACGCCTCGCGGTATTCTCATCAATGAGATTGAGGTGAATTAGTATGTCGAAAAAAACTGAAAGATTTGATCAAGAAGCGGCTGATAACAATTCGGTGTACACCGTTTTGTTGCGTAACTCCTTCTATCAGGATGGTTACTCGAAGATGTTGCTCATTCTCGTTTTGACTATCTTGCTTGATGCGGTGATGCTGGTGATTCTTTGTGTTCGCTTGGCTAATCCACCTGAGCCTCGTTATTTTCCCGCAACGTCAGATGGGCGTGTGATTCGATCTTATGGGTTGGATAAACCAGTTGTTTCAGATAGCTTTGTGCTGCAGTGGTCGACAGATGCTATTCGTTCAGCGTTTGCTCTCGATTTTGTTCATTGGCGGAACACCTTGTCTACAGCAGAAGCTAACTTTACACCCTATGGTTGGAAAGGTTTTGTTAGTAGCTTGCGACAATCAAATAACTTGAATACCTTGCTAGGTAAAAAACTCGTATCAAATTTGAAAATTATTGGTTCGCCTGAAATTACCCGTAAAGCCGTCGTGAACAACCGCTACATTTGGCGTGTTTCCATACCTGCTTTACTGCATTTCCAGGGGGGAACGTTTAATTTGCAAATGCCTATGAACGTGACATTGATTGTTGTTCGAGCGCCGGTCCATGATTTTCCTCAGCGTATCGCGATCAACAACTTCATTTCCCAAACCGTCACAAACACAGGTGGTAGCAACTCCAACGCAGGTTAATCTGCAACTCAATAATAGGGTGTCAGCATGAGACAAAGAAAACAGATCAAGACAACCAGGTGGATGCGACAGCTTTCACGGATTCTGTTATGCGCAAGCGCGCTGGTTATGACTGTGTCTGTTCAGGCTTCAGCATTTGGTGTGAGTGATTCAAAACAATCGTCTCAAGCCAATGAGGCACAAAATCGACCACCTCTCATGGCTAGATCGAGGCTTCAGGTTGCTGCTCCTAAACAAGACAAGCAGCACATTGCTGCTGAGAACAAGGAAAAGAAAGCAAAAACACAAGCAACTCCCCGGCAAACTCGCGAGAAAAACCCCAACAGTGGATTGACTCAACATCAGCAAAGTATTCGGTCGGGAGCGGATGAAATCATGAAAGGGGCAACCTTGCGAGATCAAGCCTTTTCCAATGCAGCTAGAATGTTGATGCCTATGACACCTAGTCAGATCGAAACCTTACACTACTTATATGCACAAAGTGAGCGGGCAGTTTCAAGCTCTGTCACAGCACCACCCCGACCGACCACCACAGAATTAGCATTGAATATATCCCCTGGTTCAACACCACCTGTCATACGTTTGTCTGCAGGTTTTGTCACCTCGGTAGCTTTGATTGATTCCACGAGTTCTCCATGGCCTATTGAATGGATTGATGTGGGTAACCCCAAAGATTACAACGTCCAGTGGGATAAAAAGAGTAATATTGTCATTATCCAAGCTTTAACGTCTTATGGTTCGGCAAACATGGCGATGAAATTGGTAGGCTTGACGACACCGATCATGTTGACCTTAATGCCGGGTCAAAAAGTGGTGGATTATCGCGTTGATTTACGAGTTCCTGGTATTGGTCCTAATGGAACCACAGCTTCTGTTCAAGGACTTCCTAGCATGGGTGATCCAGTCATCTTGTCTGTTCTAAATGGTGTGCCTCCGAAAAGTAGCATTGTGCTTCATGTGACAGGTGGGGCCGCTCAAGCTTGGCTGATAAATAATCAAGTGTACTTAAGAACGCGCATGACAATCTTATCCCCAAGTTGGATCACGCAACTCTCTAGTGGTGATGGCATGCACGTGTATGTCTTGCCAGTGTCTCCTGTTGTCCTAGCGATGAGTCATGGACAAATGGTTTCGTTAACTGTTAAACACGATGGATGAAGGAATTAAGCAATGCCTGACAAATTAGATTTCGGTTCATCGGCTAGCCCACAAAAGCGATTACTTATTGCTCTCATTGCAGTGATTGCTATTATCGTGGCTGGCTTTTTTGTTTGGAAGCACTTTGCTACTAGTACTGATTTACAGTCTTCTGTTACTGTGACATCAGCGCCAGCTTTAAAGGCTATGCCAGGCGGCAAGGTGTCAGAAACATATGCTAATGCGCAGTTAGTTTCGAATGAAAACAAGTTTAAGGCAGCGGTCCAAAAGGGTGGTAGTAACGTTCCAACGATTATCCGACCCGGTTTTATTTCCAGCAATGAGTTTCAGGGGAATACAGGTCCAAGCCAGTGTTCACCAACCGTTGTTCACATGTACAGACCTAACCCAGCAAATTGCACCTTGAAGAATATCACGGATGCTCGAGAAGCTGGTGTTACCGCTCGTGAACAATTATGTCAGCAGTGTAGTTGTTCATTGCTTAGAACGGCAGGTTACACGGCTGGTAGTCTGAAAGACGCTGGTATGACTGCTAAAGATTTGAAGCAGTGTGGGTTTACAGCCAAAGAATTACTTAATGCAGGTTTCACGCCAGCTGAGCTTGAAAAAGCTGGGTTTAGTAGAGCGGCTCTTCTCAAGGCTGGTGTTCCAGCTGCGTTATTAGGCCGTGCTAACAATAATGTTTGTTCTGCAGCAGCATTAAAGGAAGCGCATACGAAAGGCGTCTCAGCGAAAGTCTTAAAAGATAAGGGATGTAGTGCAGCAGCCTTAAAGGCAGCAGGATACACAGCAGCGCAATTGCTTGATGCTGGGTTTACACCGAAAGACCTTGAAGATGCAGGTTTCACAAAATCGCAAATTCAAGCTGCTGAAGCGAAAGCGTGTAGTATCAGCAACCTAAAGAAAGCTCATGCCAATGGTGTATCGGCTAAAAAGCTTAAGGACATGGGATGTTCTGCTTCAGCTTTAAAAGCGGCTGGTTACACCGCCAAACAATTAGCGGCGGCTGGCTTTACACCCGATCAACTGAAAGCAGCCGGCTTCACACAGGCTCAAATTGATGCTGCGAGAGCAGAGTTATGTAGCCCAGCTGCGTTGAAGAGAGATCACGATCAGGGTGTGTCTGCAGCAGAGCTTAAGAAAATAGGGTGTTCTGCGGCAGCGTTGAAGAAGGCTGGTTATACCGCAGCTCAGTTGCTTAAAGCAGGATTTTCACCCAAACAACTTGCGGCTGCAGGATTTAGCAAAGCTCAATTGGCTGCTGCCGAGTCACAAGTGTGTAATCCAGCTTACCTCAAAAAGGCTCACGATGAAGGTGTGTCTGCGAAGAAGCTTAAAGACATGGGTTGTTCAGCCGCAGCTCTTAAAAAGGCAGGTTATACAGCAGCACAACTAAAAGCAGCTGGTTTTACCGCTAAGCAACTTAAAAACGCAGGCTTTACTGCTAAGCAATTAGCAGCAGCAGGCTTCACACCTGCCCAGTTGAAGGCAGCTGGCTTCACTCCAGCTGAAATCGCAGCGATTGGGAAGAAATGTTCGCCAGCAGCTCTTAAGAAAGCGCACGATGCTGGGGTAAGTGCAGCCACCTTGAAGAAAGAAGGGTGTTCAGCAGCAGCGTTGAAAAAGGCTGGATACACAGCAGCTCAATTGTTGAAAGCAGGCTTTTCACCTAAAGAACTGGCAGCCGCTGGATTCTCAAAAGGTCAAATTGCAGCTGCCGAGTCAAAAGTGTGTAATCCTGCTTACCTCAAAAAAGCACATGATGAAGGGGTCTCTGCGAAGAAACTTAAAGACATGGGCTGTTCTGCAGCAGCTTTGAAAAAAGCAGGGTACACTGCCGCGCAACTAAAAGCTGCGGGCTTTACAGCTAAGCAACTAGCGAATGCTGGTTTTACTCCAGCTCAGTTACGTGCAGCAGGATTCACACCTGCAGAGCTAAAGGCTGCAGGCATCATAGTACCCACTAAGAAAGACGCTTCTGCATGCTCTCCTAAGGCTTTGAAGCAAGCGTATAATAACGGTGTTTCTGCTCGTGTCCTTCGTTTGAAAGGATGTAGTGCAGCAGCGTTAAAGGCAGCGGGTTATTCGGCAAAACAACTTAAAGACGCTGGTTTCACTGCGGGTCAATTGAAAGCAGCGGGTTTCACTGCCAAACAGTTGAGGGATGCTGGTTTCACGCCTCGTCAATTACGTGCAGCAGGTTTTACAGCTGCTCAGCTCAGAAAAGCTGGTATTGGTGCAGGGCAGCTTAAGAACGCTGGTTATACTGCTGGGCAATTGGTTCGAGGTGGTTACAAGCTAAATGAGGCGCATAAACCTGCACCGAAACAAACTAACCGAGCAAATGCTGGAAACGCTCGACAACAAGCTAACAATAGCTTGGATAGTTTGGCGGACTCAGCTGAATCAAACAAGGGTAAACCGACCATGGCGCAGAAGCTCGCGGCTCTTCAAAAAATTCAGCAGGCTCGTTTGAACCAGCAGCAAAAGGCTAACATGATTGCGCAAATTCAAGCGCGTATGATGGGGCAGTCTCAGATTTTGTTAAACACATGGTCTAAGTTTAATAAGCAAAGTTATGAGAAGAAGATGCAACAGCAGGATCAAGGCCAAGGTTCGGGTCTTTCTAGTGTTTTATTGCCTGATGGTACGGTAAAACCTGGGACAACACCGAAGCAGCTGAAAGAGTTAGAAGCTAAGATGGGCAAGGATCAGAAAAAAGGCCCGATTATCAAGGCTGGTACAGTGATGTATGCTGTGTTGGAGACAGCAATTGATAGTGATGAGAAGGGTCCGATCATGGCAGAGATCGTTGATGGTCCATTGAAGGGCACTAAAGTATTGGGCACCTTCAAGCGAAATGACATCACCTTAGCCTTAGAGTTTAGGACAGCGAATGTGCCAGCCTTTAAGAAGAGTATCACGATCAATGCTTATGCGATTGATCCTGAAACAGCTCGAACAGCTATGTCTGGTTTGGTGAACAAGCATTACCTCTTGAGGTATGGTAGTTATTTTGCTGCTGAATTTATGTCAGGAATAGGAAGTGCGTTAGTCACATCAGGTAGTCAACAAACCTGTACAACAGGAACCACGGGAACTGGTTGTACGACGATTTATGCTGACTTGAGTTTGAGTGAGGATATTCTAGTGGGCTTAGGTCAAACAGGTACGGCTTTATCTGATCGACTGACAGGCATCATTAACAAACCGCCAACGATTAAAATTGCTAAAGGTCGAGGTATGGGTTTGCTCTTTATGAGAGACCTTACTTTACCAGGGCCGCTTAAGTCTAAAACGACTGAAGCCCTAGAAATACTCCAAGGAGGCCAAGATGGCGAATAAGCACGAGGACGAGTATTTTTTTGATGATGCAGATAATGAGCATTTCGGTTCGGAAGAGCCGAACGCTTCTGAAGGCATGGTGTATGAGCATGACTCAGAGGATGACGCCCAGGCTTTTCATGAAGAATCAGTTCAGTTTGAAGAGCCTAATGCTAAGTGGCAGGTCTTTCAGGATCACACAGTCTCGTTTGTCACAAAAAATAAGCGCGTTGTTGCTATTGTTGGAGTTGCGATACTCGCCTTGATTGCGGTTCACTTTCTCCCGTTGGGTAAAAAAGTGCACCATGCAGCAAGTCATGTTCAAGCAATGCCAGCTCCTCAGCCAGAGCATACTGAAAAGTTAGCTAATAACTTCCATGCCCAGCGCTCAAATCAGGTGGAACAAACGATAAATCGTGTTGACAACCAAGTGTCTCGACAATCAGAAGCAATGGAAATACTTGCTCGAGCCATGGATAAGATTTCAAAGAAAAATGGGGACACCTTGCAAACAGTTAGCTCCTTAGAAGGGCGTTTGGCATCGTTATCCAAGCAGGTTAGTTCTTTGCAGGCTAAGCTATCGGCAGTCACAACAGCTAATAATGTTCACTCGTCTGCTAAAAAAACATCGTTGGCACCATCAGTGACTTTCTACGTTCGAGCCGTGGAGCCCGGCCGAGCTTGGTTGTTAGGCTCAAATAATGCAATGGTGTCGGTTTCTGTTGGTGCAACCATTCCTGGTTACGGACGTGTTACCAAGATTGATGATGAGCGTGGTGTGGTTTACCTAGATACCGGTGAGAAAATTGGTTTTGCTCCCGAGCATATATCGTAGCTGGAGGAGAGGTTAATGCGGTGTAAGATAGTACAGTTTTTGAAAAGCGTTTTATTCCAACTCACCGTATGTGTGTTTGTAGGTTTCTTGTTTAATGTTTCTTATGCTACAACAACTGACTCGCTGTCTAGTCTCGCATCAGGGACTTCTTCTTCCACAGCCTCAGCCTCCTACACGCAATACCTAGAAAACTCTTTGGATTCCTTGGCTGATATTGTGGAATACGTATCGATTGTTATGGGTATCGCCCTGATTTTATCGTCTCTCTTTTTGTTTAAGAAGTACGGGCAAATGCGTACGTTCATGTCACAGCAATTAACCATGACAAAACCTCTACTCACCCTAATCGGAGGCGCGGCTCTTTTGATTTTGCCGACCTTCGTTGGTACAGCTGAGCGCATGGTATGGGGTCAGAGTTGGTTTTCTCAGACCATGTCTTTGGATTTGGGCACGGATTGGACCGGCTTACTTGAGCCCGTGTTTATGCTTGTGCGTTTGTTGGGTGTCATAGCTTTGATCCGAGGGATTCTTTTGGCAACGAAAGCAGGTGGTCAACAAGCTCAGCCAGGCATGGCAGGTAAAGCTGCCATTCACTTCGTTGCTGGTATCTTATGTATCAATATCGATGGGACAGCTCAAATATTGGGCAATATTTTTGATTTTTCCAGTATCTTTTAGCCTTCCGAAGGATTGGTGCTAGGGGTTTGGCTGTTTAGCTTGCGGTGATACATCATCAAGCTGCTACAAAATTGCCAAAATACTTCATTTATCAAGAAAATAGGCTACTATGTATGGTGTCTATCTGTTTTAACTTTTTAGGAGGGATTTCCCATGCTAAGCAGAATACGTCGTTTCGTTCAGCGACAGCGCTCGGAGCTTGTTAACTTACTGAACCGAAAAGTAACTCGCGTTACTTTGGCTGTTCTTGCTGTGATGGCGATATTTGGACTATGCGCGACTGCTTCAGCAGCGAGTGTGTCCTCAGGTATTGCGTTGTCAAGCATTGCTAGCCATGTTCAAGACACGGTGAAATATTTCTCATCTATTTTGAGTGATATTGCGCTTGTGGCAGGTATTGGTTTTGTTTTGGCTGCATTGTTCAAATTCCACCAGCACAAACAAAACCCAACTCAGGTACCGATTAGCCAAGGTGTGACCTTGCTAATTGTTGGTTCTGCCTTGCTGATCTTCCCATACATTCTTACAACAGCTAAGAGTGCTGTGTTTGGTTCAGCGTCAGTAGCTAACCTAACAGGTTCTGATATCAGCACCATTATCGGGTCTTCTTAAGGCCGTGTCATTGAGCTCGCTTAGCGATGTTTGATTTAGCAATCCCCGCCTTCGAGCGGGGATTTTTTTTGGCCTTAGCTGTGTATAAATTACCAGTTTCGTGTTTTCGTTCACCCAAGCATCGAACCCCTTTCCATAATGCATAAGTCCTAGTCAAGTTAGTGCTTCATATAGAGGGGCATGCTATGATTACGTATGGGCTAATTGCTCTATTTTTCAACCTATTAAGGATGGTCGCATGTCAGAATGCTTGCCGATTTCATTGCAGATTGCAGGAGTGCAGTGGCAGTATTTTTCACGTCGTCGTGCCGACAAGCGGTTTGTTCCTTTTGCCGAGAAGGTGTGGGCAAGAGATAACCACCAGTGTCGTTATTGTGGTTTTTCATCCCGCAAACACATGGAGGTTGTTAACCTAAATGGCAATTACCGACAAAACACCTTAAGCAATATGGCGACGAGTTGTTCCTTTTGTACACCTTGCTTTTTCTTAGATGGTATTGGTCAAGGCTTACCAGGAGCCGGTGTATTCATTTACATGCCAGACATGACGCAGGGCGAGCTGAATGCTTTATGCCATGTTTTGATGCACGGTTTAGTTGTTGGCGGTGGTGAGCAACTCTCTCAACTTCGCAGCCACTATCGCTCTTTGCGTTTACGTTCCCAGTTGGTTGAGAAGCATATCGGTGAGGGATTTAGTGATGTTGCTCAATACGTACGTGTTTTGGCTGATGCAAAATCCGAGCAATTGGCTGACTTCCAGGAAGCTTTTCAGGAAAATATTCGGTTCTTGCCGGATTTGGCTGCTTTTTCACCGATTATTCAGGATTGCGCTGTAAGCGCCTTATCGTCTGAGTTAAACATACAGGGAGGATCGTTGTGAGCCTACTAAAAACAGTCACATCTTTTTTTTCGGGTGTTGGTAGTTCCATTGCATCTGCAGCGAGTGTTTCCTTAAAGCAAACGGTCGCTTCGTATTGTGATTTACAAACAGCGGATAGCGAATTTGCTTTGGTCACGAATGACGGTTCGCTGGTATCTGTCTTGAAGATTGAAGGGATTACCCACTTGATTGGGATGACTGAGTTTCAACAAGTTTTGCTAGCACTCCAGCAATCCTTTCAAACGGTGATGTCACAGTCTGGTCACTCGATGCAAATGTATTTTGAGTACGATAATGAAGCTGCAAAGCAAGAGATACACGATATTTTAGAGCCAGCGTCGAACACTGCTGAGCGCTTGAAAATGTCGTTGGAAGATTTATTTTCAGAGCGTGAAAAATTCATCGCCTCGTATTGTGCAACAGAGTTTGTCTATTTGGTGTTAACGACTAAAGTGGCTACCCTGACGAAAGAGCAAATTAAGCAAGGGGCAAAACGTCGAGCTGCTGATGCAAAGGCACAAAACCAGCCAGCGATTAAGAATACACAAAATATTTTCGCAGCCGCGCTGGAGTTGCGAGATCAACATGATTCGTTTGTTCGCATGGTGGTTAATGATCTTAAAGTTCAGCAAATTGTGGTTGATTTATTAGATGTGCATGCTGCTGGGTATCATATTCGACGAGCAGTGGATCCTGAGTTTACCGATAAAGCGTGGAAGCCTGTCTTACCGGGTGATCGCATTCGTGTGAAATCGCCTATTGATCCGATTGAATCATTGATGGATATTGCATGGCCTCCTTTGGCAAGACAATTGATGCCTCGTGATGCCTTTAACCTTAACTTAAAATACTCACAGGTGGGTGACCGCATTTACGCGTCTGTGTTTATTCACTTGTTCCCGAAAGATATTCAACCTTTTTACCGGTTATTTTCTCGTATTTTAATGGCTAAAATGCCTTGGCGCATTTCATTCGATATTGAAAGTGATGGTATGGCAAAACTGGGTTTGAAACGAGCCCTGTCATCTGTGTTGGCCTTCACGTCCTCACAGAATAAGTTGATTAATAACTCTCTCGATTTGTTGAGCTACATCAGTTTGAATACAGATGATTCTGTCGTCAAGCTTCAAGTTTCTGCAGCAACCTGGGCACCGTGTGATAATATTCCTCTCTTGCGTAGTCGTGTTTCTATGCTAGCAAAAGCGATTGAAGGCTGGGGTTCTTGTGATGTGTCTGAAGTCTGCGGCGATGCGTTTGCAGGCGTCACTTCAAGTATGATGGGGATAACCTCATCGAGCGTTGCAACACCATCGCTAGCACCATTGTCTGATGTGTTGTTTATGTTGCCTTTATTTAGGCCTGCTTCGCCCTGGAAACATGGTGCTTTGTTACTTCGCTCACCAGATGGAAAACCTTGGCCATACCAGCCAGGTTCATCACAACAAACCACATTCATCGACTTGGTGTATGCTCGACCTGGTTCTGGTAAGTCGGTGCTGTCTAATGCGATGAACTTAGCTGTGTGTTTATCTGCAGGTATCACTCGTCTTCCTCGTATTGCTGTTATTGATATTGGTCCATCCTCCAGTGGTTTCATTTCTTTGTTGAAGGATGCTTTACCCTTAGAGAAAAAATCCTTGGTGGCTTATTATCGTTTACGAATGAACCCCGAATTCTCTATTAACCCATTTGATACGCAGCTTGGTTGCCGTTCACCGATGCCACAGGAGCGTTCATTTCTAGTGAACTTTATCAGCTTGCTAGCGACACCTATCACGTCAACTCAAACCTATGATGGTGTTCCTGATATGGCCGGTTTAGTGGTTGATGAAATGTATAAGCATTTCAGTGATGAAGGCAATCCTAATATCTATACCTCAGGCATGGAAGAGATGGTCGATATTCTTTTGCAAGAAATTGACTTTGTTGCCGATGATCAAACGACATGGTGGGAGGTCACCGACGCTTTATTCTTGGCAGGATTTTCTCACGAGGCTATGTTGGCTCAGCGTCATGCTGTTCCTGTCCTTGCTGACGTTACATCCATTTGTCGTTTGCCAGCTATTGAGGACTTGTATGGAAAGATTGAGGCGCCAACAGGAGAGCCGTTGATTCATGCTTTTGCTCGTATGTTATCCAGTGCTATTCGGGAATACCCAATTATTTCTCAAGCCACAAAGTTTGATTTAGGAGATGCGCGTGTTGTCGCGCTAGACTTGGATGAGGTGGCAAGAAGTGGTGGTGATGCAGCGAACCGTCAAACAGCGGTGATGTACATGATTGCGCGTTATGTGTTGGCGCGTCACTATTATCTGACAGAAGATAATGTCAACGATATGCCGCAAACATACCGTGAGTATCACCGTGAACGAGTCTCGGAGATTCGAGAAGATCCAAAACGAATCGTGTTTGATGAATTTCACCGAACAGCTAACGCTCAAGCGGTACGAGATCAAGTGATTGTTGATATGCGTGAGGGACGTAAGTGGAAAGTTCAAGTAGCGCTTTTATCCCAGTCATTGGATGATTTCGATGATGTGATGGTTGAGTTTGCAACCTCTGTTTTCATTATGGATGCGGGTCCTGAGCAGGCTGTGCAAAAAACCAAGAAAACCTTTGGTTTATCAGACACAGCCGTTAGGGCATTGAAAACGCAAGTGCATGGACCTAGTGCAGCAGGTGCTACCTTCTTAGCACAATTTGCAACAAAACAAGGCTTAAATACCCAATTGCTTACAGCGACCCTAGGTCCGATTGAGTTGTGGGCCTTAAACACCACTCCTGACGATGTGTTTGTTAGAAATCAATTGTACCAGCGAATTGGACCTAAAAATGCTAGGGCGCTATTGGCATCCGTCTTCCCGGGAGGAAGTGCTGTGAAATTCTTGGAAGAGCGTTATCAGAAGTACAAAGATTTAGGTCACCTCATGGATAGTGAGGGTCAATCTGGCGTCATGGCAGAAGTCATTGAAGAGCTAGTGAAACGTTTTCACCAAAAAGAGTACTGATACGTACCAAGAGAGGCAGTGTGGTTAATCCAGTAGTTGTTGAACATGACGAGCAAGGAAATCGAGTCATTCGTACCTCTTTGCGAGGCAATGAAATTCTTGATTCATCCATTTTGAATAAAGGGACGGCTTTTACCTTAGAGGAACGAGTTAACTTGGGTCTTGCTGGACGCATTCCTGAATGCGTAGAAACCTTAGAGGAGCAGGTGGTTCGTTGTTACAGTCAGTATCATGAAAAACCTTCCGATTTAGGCAAAAATATTTATCTGAATGCTCTTCTTGATAGTAACGAAGTGCTGTTCTACCGTCTTGTGAAGGATCATTTAAAAGAAATGTTGCCTGTGGTGTATACACCCACAGTTGGTCTTGCTGTTCAGCAGTTTAGTAATGAGTTTCGTCGTGGGCGAGGTTTGTTTATTTCACGTCAGCATAAAGGGAAGATACGTTCTTTGCTTCAAAATCGTCAACATCCGCACGTTGATTTAATTTTGGTGACAGATGGTGAAGGTGTGTTGGGTATTGGTGATCAAGGGCTAGGAGGCATTGATATTGCCGTCGCGAAATTGATGGTTTATACCTTATGCGCTGGGATCCCTCCAGCTAGAGTGTTGCCTGTTTTTCTAGATGTAGGAACAAACAATGAAAAGCTTCTGAATGACCCAATGTATTTAGGGATGCGTGAACCAAGACTGTCTGGTAATGATTACGATGAGTTTGTGGAAGAGTTCGTTGATGCTGTGAAAACAGAGTTTCCCGGTTCGTATTTACATTGGGAAGACTTTGGTCGAGACAATGCGCGTCGTTTTCTAGAACGTTATCGACCGGAATTACCAACATTCAATGATGATATGCAGGGCACAGGCGCGACGGTACTGGCATGTGTGCTTGCAGCGGTGAAGGCTAAAGGTGAGACCATTGCTGACCAGAGAATTATTATTTTCGGTGCTGGTACAGCTGGTGTTGGCATTGCGGACCAGCTGGTCGCTGCCATGTGTGATTTAGGTTTATCTAAAGAGGAAGCTTATCAGCGTTTTTGGCTGTTTGATCGACCTGGTTTGTTGACAGATAAAACAGACGGAGTTGCGGACTTTCAGGTACCGTATTTGTGTCCATTTGATGACGTATCTACTTGGGATACCACTCATGAAGGTGAGGTCACCTTGTATGATACCGTTAAACAAGTGAAGCCAACTATTCTGATCGGTTGTTCTGGTGTGGCAGGGGCGTTTCATGAGCATGTCGTGACGGCGATGAGTGAGGGCGTAGAACGCCCCATTATACTTCCGTTGTCTAATCCAACTTCTTTGTCAGAGGCGACGCCGACTGATTTATTGAATTGGTCGAAAGGCAAAGCGCTTATTGCGACAGGTAGTCCCTTTGATCCTGTGACCTATGAGGATAGAGAATACACCATTGCTCAGTCTAACAACGCTTTTGTGTTTCCTGGTTTAGGTTTAGGTGTCATTGTGGCAAAAGTGTCAGAAGTGTCTGATGCGTTGATTCGGGTTGCTGCTGACGCATTGAGTGATTGTGCGCCAGTTCGATCTGATATTAATGCTCCTTTGCTCCCTAGTCTGGATGATATTGAGGAAGTCAGTTATCAAATTGGGATTGCCGTTGCGAAAAAAGCGATTGAGTTAGGGTTGTCGGATAAGGATGCCGATACGATTGAAGACGAGATGAAAGACTATTTTTGGAGGCCTCGTTATCTGCCTATGGCAAGGCAGGATTAGAGGTGAGACGTTTTTTCACGGTTGATTTATCCCTTTTTGTTCGGGCTTGATTCAAGCGGGTTCTTTTTGTTTTTTCGCTTTCTCATCGGCATCGAACTTACCTAGGGCACCAGGAGCGCCTCTTTTTTTGTTTCGTGTAAAGCCTTCGAAAATTGTATCCAATTCGACTTCTTGGTCCCCACGTAGGTGAACCAATGTTGTGTCGATGGTTTTGATTAACTGAGCGTACCAGTCTAGCTCAGTTTGGAGTTTACGCTTGTGAGACTCCAAGGTTTTCATTTTATCAAAGTCGTCTCGGTACAGCATTTCTTTGATGTCACTCAGTGGGAAACCGAGCTCTCTATAGAATAAAATTTGTTGAAGAAGTAGCACTTGCTCTTCTTTGTAATAGCGATATTGGTTGTCACCGTAGTAGGCTGGTTTAAGTAAGCCAATTTCATCGTAATAATGTAGTGTCCTGACACTGACTCCAGATGCTTTCGCCAGTTTATTGACAGTAAAAGCCATGTTGTAAACCTCACTCTATGGCAACGTTACGGAAGGCATTAAATCTAAAGGATAACGTGACGAGAGAGTCAAGGGTTTTTTGCAAAAGGTGAATTAATAGAGGCTATTTATAGCCTAAGCCTCACTTAAGCTATCAAGAAGGTTATATTCCTTGCGTTAAGTGAGGCGTCCATTTGTAAAAATGACTTAACAAAGAAGTGTTAAGGTGCTTTTTTAGTCATTTTCACAGAGAGTTGTCCTTTAACTTTTCTCGTCATCCTTATCTAAGAAGCTTTCTAGCTTCTCTGCTCGGCTAGGGTGACGTAATTTCCGTAATGCTTTCGCCTCAATTTGGCGAATACGCTCACGGGTTACGTCAAACTGTTTCCCTACTTCTTCTAGCGTATGATCCGTGTTCATGTCGATACCGAATCGCATGCGCAGTACTTTTGCTTCGCGCGAAGTGAGGGTTTGTAAGATCTCTTGAGTTGCTTCAGATAAACCTGTCGCAGTTGCAAAGTCAACAGGCGATTCGATGTTATGATCCACAATAAATTCACCCAGGGTTGTGTCTTCTTCTTCGCCTACAGTGGTTTCCATTGAGATGGGTTCTTTAGCAATTTTCATGACTTTAGAGACTTTCTCTTTGGGTAAATCCATCAGCTCAGCAATTAAATCAAGGGGCGCTTCTGTGCCATGCTCTTGCATGTGTTGGCGCATGATTCGATTGAGTTTGTTGATGGTTTCAATCATGTGAACAGGGATACGGATTGTTCTTGCCTGATCAGCAATAGAGCGTGTGATGGCTTGGCGAATCCACCAGGTTGCGTAGGTTGAAAATTTATATCCTCGACGGTATTCAAACTTATCAACGGCTTTCATTAAACCAATGTTTCCTTCTTGGATAAGGTCCAAAAATTGCAGCCCGCGGTTTGTGTATTTTTTTGCGATGGAAATAACGAGTCGGAGGTTTGCTTCGATCATTTCTTTTTTAGCGCGTTTTGACTTTGCTTCACCAATGGAGGCGCGTCGGTTAATTTCTTTTAATTCATGAATCGGTAGGTTTGTTTCGCGTTGTATCACCGCTAGTTTTTTAATAGCTCGGCGGATATCAGGCAAGAACATACGGATTCGTTCGAAGACTTTCGGGTGGTCTTTTTCTAAAATCGTTAACCACTCAACATCACTTTCATGGCCTATGAAGGACTTAATAAAGGTTTTTCGGTTCATTTTTCCTTTATCGACGATATAAGTCAGGATCGTCTTTTCACGCTTTCTGATTTCTTCAATATGTTGCTTCAGGTTGTGTCGAATTTTTTGGAAGGCGCCAGTTGATAGACGAAAGTTAGAAAAATGGTCAGATAATTTTTTTTGATGTCCCAAGGTGGTTTTGTGTTGGTAGCCATAGCGTTTTTTAGCTTTTTCGTATTTTGAGAGAAGTTTCTCAAGCTCTTCAAAGCGTTCTTTCACTTCTTCGGGGTCTGGTCCTGTGTTAACGAACTCGTCTGATTTGGAGTCATCATCGTCATCGTTAGATTCGTCGTCATTAGTGGTGTTGTCTTCTTCTTTGGTTGCAGGCTTTTTGAAGTTTGGTTCAGGCAGTGAGTCGTAGAAACCAGTGACTAGGCTATTTGCGTCGTCAGGGTTTTCTTTGTAGCGATCGATGTAATCGTGCATCATTTGGATGTCTTGTACCAATGCAGCAGCAATGAGTCGTTCACCGTCTTCTTTGCTTTTCGCGATGCGTATTTCATCTTCACGTTTGAGGAGATGGACATTGCCCATTTCTTTCATGTACGTTCGTACGGAGTCACCAGCTGCAGGAGCACTGGCACGGCTGATGCTGGCAATCTTGGCAGCGACATCGTCGACTGGCGTATTTTCTTGGTTGCGTGCTCTATCGATAAATAACTCTTCTTCTGAAGGTGCAGAGTCAAACACTTGGATACCTTTTTCACCTAAGGCATCAACGATTGCATCGAACTGATTACCACTTCCTTCAGGGTCTGACTCAGAGACGTATGCCATTAGGTCGTCAGTGAGTAAGTAGCCGTTTTCCTCGGCTTTGGTCATCAGGGTAACATAGGGACTTTCTTTGTCTTCGTTTAAGGATGGGTCTAAGTGTGTGTCGTTGTCTTGGGGTATAGCCATGATTCCTCCGCAATAATGCTAAGTCATATAAGGAGCATACAAGAAACAGTATGTTTCCTGCGTTGTATTTACCGAAATGGTCTGGGAGCGAAGGTGCATAAAGAATGCCTGGGGGTCATAGCTGCCCGCAAAGGTGCTCCGAAGATCCTAGTTTATACAGTTTTTGCCAATAGTTTGCAAGAGTTTTCTTAGCTTCTCTTGCTCTTGGTCACTTAAAGAGGCTTGTTTTGCTTTGTTAATGAGTGTTTCGGCGAGAGCGTGCAATATTTCTTTGGTGAGCCGGGAAAAACTTTGCTGGAACTCAGATTCACTGTTTTTATCCGGTAGTTCAAGGGGTTGCACAGAGCATTCAGCGAGCCATTCTCTCGTTTCGGTGTGTGTAATGTCCGTGATGAGGCGATTGATTGAGCGTTCAGGTTGGTTTTTTAAGTGCTCTAGTAGTTTTAGAAATAGGCGCTGTCTGTTATTCAGTTCATGCTCATAGGTTTTTAAGATGGGTCCGTACAAGGTAGCGGGTTCACTGCTAGCCAAGGAGGGGTGTTGAAGGATGAGTGAGAGTGTGTGGTTAAGGCGTTGGCTGCCTTTGTTTGTCTGTGGGATCTCTCTACTTTTTGGTGGCGCTGGGGCATGTGCTTGTTGGCCTCCACCGGTTTGAGGGATGGCAATCAGTGTGTCAACTGACAACGACAAGCGATCGGCCAGCGCTTGTGTGATCAACTGTCGAAGCATTCCTTGGGGCATGCGCTCAATGTAGTGCAGGGCTTTCTTTGCAAATCTGGCCCGGTTATCGATTGAGTCGGTGGGTATTTCTTGTTCAAGATGGTTGAAAAAGAAGTCACTGAAGGATAAAGATCCTTTCATGGCGGTTAAAAAGGCTTCCTTCCCGTGTTTGGAGATATAGGAGTCGGGGTCCTCACCTTTTGGGAGAATGAAAAAACGTAAGGTAATCTGCTCATTGATGATTGGTAGAGCTTCTTCAAGTGCGTGCCATGCAGCTTGTTGACCAGCTGTGTCGCCGTCAAAACAGTAGACGATTTCTTTGGTATAGCGCTGTAGGGTTTTTAAGTGTTGCTGGTTATTTGCGGTACCTAAGGTTGCTACGGCAAAAGGCACACCCATTTGGTGTAGTGCAATGACGTCCATGTAGCCTTCCACAACGAGGATATAATCCGGTTGCCTGGCTGTTTGTAGCAGTTCAAATAGGCCGTATAAGACGGTTTTTTTGTTGAATAGCGGTGTTTGAGGCGAGTTTAAATATTTAGCTCGATCATTGCAAAGCGTGCGACCACCAAAAGCAATGGTTTTACCTTGGGGGTTTCTAATGGGGAACATGATTCGATCACGAAAACGGTCCCAGCAGCGACCTTCCTTTTCGATGAGGAGCCCGTTTTTTTTGAGGAGTTTTTCTTTGTGTTTGTCGTGATGAAAGGCTTTGAGTAAGTTATCCCAGCTGTCAGTGGCGTAACCGAGCGCAAATTGAGCTTGAGTTTTGGGGTGGATGCCGCGCTCTTTTAGGTAATTGCTTGCTTTTGCGTGTTGCGCTAGCGCTTGTTGGTAATGGTGGGTCACTTCAGCTAAGCAGGCCATGTCTTCTGAGAAGTCAGGTCCTGTTTGTGTGGATAAATTAGGAAGGGTGATACCTGCTTGTCTGGCAAGGTAAGTGAGTGCTTCAACAAACGTTAGCTTCTCGTATTCACGAAGGAAGTGGATGGCGTTGCCATTCGCTTTGCAGCCAAAGCAATAATAGAACTGGTTTTGTGTGTTGATATGGAAGGAGGGGGTTTTTTCTTGATGGAAGGGGCAGCAAGTCACGTAGCGGTTGCCACGTTTGGTGAGTTGTAGTCGACTGCCGATGACATCTTCAATGCGAGTATGTTCGAGCACGATATTCGCGAGATCTGAAAGAGCTGTTTTACGATCCATTGGGGTTCCTGAAGAGGTATTCTGTGTCTCATTTTACTGTACTTTTTATCCAAGAAATAGCAGTTGTTTACTTTTTGGTTGTGTATAATGGGGTTTCTGTTTAGCCGAGGTGCTGTCGTTTTATGCCCCCTTGCCAAGCAAGAGGGCTCCGGTAGGGGTTGTGTTTCTCGGTATTGCGCATAGCGCAATTCTCGACCCCCCCTTGCCAAGCAAGAGGGCTCCGCTTGGGGTTGTGTTTCTCGGTATTGCGCATAGCGCAATTCTCGAACCTTATTTTAGGGGTAGTATGAGATATTTGGATTTGTTCGGGTCCATGTGTGACTTTAGTGGCACGGCCTTGTTCGCTCGATTATCTGCTTGGGCCTGGCCTCTGAGTCTGTTTGCGGTTGTTTTGAACGCGCTTTTGTTTTTATCCAGTGGTTTGTATGGCAGCCTCTTGTTGCAGTTGGTCTATTGTGTGTCGACTTTGGCTGGGTGGTATTATTGGTATTCAGCAAAGAGTGAAAAAGATCGGCCAATCAAAAGAGTATCGACGCTTTCGTGGGTTGTGTATGGCTTGATTTTGTTCCCAGCCGTGCTAGTCATGCATTTGGCCTTGGTTCATTTCTCAGACAGCTCGCCGTGGCGGGATGCCATTACAACGATTTTGGCTTTGTTTGCAGAGTGGTTGTTATGTTTGAAGGTGCTTGAAAACTGGTGCGTTTGGTTCGTCGCCGATGTGGTGTACGTGTTTTTATTTGCTAAACAGGGCTTGTATGTCCATTCTTTGGAAAGTGCTGCTTATCTGGTGGTGGTGACGCTAGGGTATTTGAAATGGCGAAAGACGTTCAGTGCGCAGGCGATTTAGGCGAGTTCTTGCTTGACTAATTGGCTAATGGCTCCAACATCAGCACGTCCTTTCACCTGTGGAGTGATTATCCCCATCACTTTACCCATGTCTTTCATGTTCTCTGCGCCACTTTTAGCGATGGCATCTTTGACGATGGCCATGACTTCGTCATCAGAGAGTTGTTCGGGTAGGTAGTGAGCAAGAATATCAATTTCGAGTTGCTCTTGTTCAGCCAGATCTGCACGACCTGCATCTGTGAATTGTTTAATAGACTCTCGGCGCTGTTTGACCATTTTTCCAACAGAGTCGATGACCTGTTGATCGGTGATTGGGGCATCTTGGTCAGCGCCTTTGGCTTTCCCAAGCATGAGAAGATGGTTTTTTAGCATTCTTAGCGTCTGAACGGTCAGCTTCTCTGCTTGTCCGGCACGCATGGCCGTTTTAATGTCTTCTTGGATGGTGTCCATTAAAGCCATGAGTGCCTCCAATTACTTGCGTGTGCGTTCTCTTTCCATTGCTTCACGCTCTTTAGCTAGACGTTTTAAGTTGCGCTTAACAGCAGCGCTTTTTCTGCGCTTACGCTCAGCAGCCGGCTTTTCATAGAATTCTTTTTGGCGCAGTTTGGCTACGATGCCCGCTTTTTCACAGGCACGCTTGAAGCGGCGCATGGAGGATTCAAATGCGTGATTGTTTGGGATTAATACCTTTGGCATTGTGTCTTTTACCTCGTGATAGGGTTTCTTTTCAAAACAGTATGGTTACCCATTGACCGTTAGGCAGGGCATCATAAAGGTTTTTCTAAAAAAATGCAAAGCGGATTGCTTAGGTCTTGGACGCATGAGCTTCGTTTACAGCTTCTGCTTCGGCTTTAGAGGCAGCTTTTGCCAAGGGTGATATGGTAATCCCTTGAATAATAACGGAAAAAATGACTACAGCATAGGTTAAGCTAAGAATAAGATCGCGGTATGGGGACGGGGGTGTAGACAAGGCTAGTGCTACTGCTAAACCTCCTCGAAGCCCACCCCAAGTCAGAATAGCTATCATCCAAGGTTGTTTCTTGCCACGCTTTTTGCTCTGAAACAGTTTGAGAGGCACCGAGACGGTGAACAGGCGAACCAGTAGAACCAGCGGGATGATCAGCAGGCTGGCTAAGATCCAGGTGGTGTTAAAGTGAATGCTTAGGATATCGAAGCCAAGGAGCAGGAAGAGAATAACGTTTAATATTTCATCAATCAGCTCCCAGAACAGAGCTACTGTTGGATGGAGTTTTTCTTTGCTGCGCAGACTGCTGCCAATCATGATGCCGCAGACTACCATGGCGAGTGGGCCTGAAAAGCCAATGGTGTTGGCAAAGGTATAGCCGCCTGTGGTGATTGCCAAGGTGATCAAGATAATCATGTTGATATCCTTAATCGGGCGAATTAGCCATATGCATGCTCTAGAGATGAGGTAACCAAAGGCTAAGCCACCCATAGCTTCTTGAAGAAAAATGACGCTGATCTTAACGAGTGAGAGTTCTTGGGTCGCTGTCAGTGGAGAAGCAATATCATAGAGCGTTAAGAAGATAACAATACCAACGCCATCATTAAAAAGGGACTCGCCAGCAACACAAGCGGTTAAACTTTTTGGCGCTTTAATGCGTTTAAAGGTATTTAAGACGGCGATCGGGTCAGTGGGTGAGATCAGGGCGCCGAAGAGGCAGGCGTAAATGTAGGGAAAGGGAATATGTAAGGCTTTTAGCAAATACCAGGTGAGAGTTGCTACTAGGACGGTGGAAGCTATCGTTCCAACGGAGGCGAGTGTAAATACCATGGCTTTCTGTTTTTTGAGTTGCTCTAAGTCAATGGCCATAGCGCCTGCAAATAATAAAAGGCCTAACATGCCGTGTAGGAGGAGGCTGTTAAAGTCGATGGTATCAGTGAGGTTGCTGATTGCGGTAAACCAAGGGTTAATGACTTTGCTGTGTGAGCTGATGGTTAAGACAGCAGCGAGGAGCAGAGAGCCAATCATCATGGCAATCGTTGTTTGCAAGCGAATAAAGCGGTGATTGATGTAACCAAAAAATAGTGCCAGAGTGATGATAGTAGCAATAAGCTGATAGCTGGTCATGGATGCCTCAGGTAGGGAAGGGTAAGATTAAACCTAATATAATAATGTTTAGGTTAGAATACTAGAGAAAGCCTGTATTGTTTCTGTGTGGGCAATTGGCTACTCTTAAACCTAGTGGTTACCAAGGAGAAGGTTCTATGGCATGGCAAGCGTTGCGGCAATTTATGCGTTACGAAGCAAGTGCGGGTGCATTGCTCTTTATTGCGACAGCCTTTGCGTTGATCATGAGCAACACATCATTGCATGGATGGTATGAGCACCTGCTGGCTTTGCGTTTTGCGTTTCACGTCGGCGATTGGTCCTTGGCCAAGCCTTTGTTACTTTGGGTTAATGATGGTTTGATGGCGCTCTTCTTTTTGCTAGTAGGCTTAGAAATGAAGCGAGAAATGCTTCAAGGTGAGTTGAATAGTTTAAAGCGTGCTGCCTTACCTGGTATTGCAGCGCTTGGTGGCATGTTGTTACCGGCTCTTGTTTATTTGGCACTCAATTATCATCACCCTGTGTTGCGCGTCGGTTGGGCTATACCTGCGGCTACAGATATTGCTTTTTCATTAGCTGTTTTGATGGTTCTAGGGAAGCGCTTGCCACCCAACATTAAAGTGTTTCTAACAGCCGTTGCTATCTTTGATGACATAGGTGTGATTGTCATCATCGCTTTGTTTTACACGGCTAAGTTGTCTACAGATATGCTCTTGCTTGCGCTTTTGTGTCTTGTGGTGTTGGTTGTTTTGAATCGTTTTAAAGTACGTCATGCTGCTCCTTATGCCTTAATCGGTTTACTCCTTTGGTTATGTGTTTTGAAATCAGGTGTGCATGCTACTTTAGCCGGTGTTGCCTTAGCGTGGGCGATTCCTTTGGAAAGTAAAGAGGAGCATCCACCGTTAGAGCGTTGGGAAAGTAATCTTCACCCGTGGGTGGCGTATGTTATTTTGCCGATCTTTGCTTTTATGAATGCTGGTGTTCGTTTGGAACATCTTGTGATCAGTGATCTTTTGCATCCTGTGACCTTGGGTTGCGCTCTTGGTTTGTTGTTGGGGAAACCATTGGGCATTTGGGGTTTTAGCATGAGTTCGGTGCGCTCAGGTATAGCTAAATTACCTAAAGGTGTTTCTGGTAGAGGTGTGTTTGGCATGAGCTTGATAGCAGGGATTGGTTTTACCATGAGTTTGTTTGTGGGATCGCTTGCTTTCTTCGGTAAACAAGATGGTTTATTCACACGCGTACAGCTTGGTGTGTTTGTTGGTTCTTTGCTTGCAGGGTGTTTAGGCTATGTGTGTTTGCGGTTTGGTAAAAAAAGGAGTTAGACCACCTCGCGCTCTCGGCCAAGCAACGTCACTTTCCAGCCAGCCCGTCACTCTGAACGAAGTGAAGAGCCCAGAATAAATCCCACGTTAGTGGGGGAGGTGTTTACACCAACGAGCCTTCTTTAGAAGGCTTTTTTGGATCCTCTAACGAATATCCCATGAGTGTAAATGCTCTGGCGGATAGATTCTAGATCCTTCGTGCTCAGAGGGCTTACCTAACACACCTATCCCACACTCGAAGCACCACCGAAATCGCAGCAAAGACAAAGGCAATGAGAGCCATGGAAATTAGGGTGTGGTTGTAGATCAATGCTAATGCAGCAGAACCAAGGACACCGCTACCCACTCTGGCTAATGAAAAGATCGTCATGCGGCTACCCATTGGAGCATCACTTCGATCTAAAGTTAAACGACTCATGGGTGCTAGAGAAAGGCCTCCACCCAGGGCGACTACCATGGTTGGTATGACAACAGAGCTTAAGTAATGCGGTAAGTAATGCGATGTTATCATCATAACTGCAGAGCCGAGTAGGTTTGCACCTAAACCAAGGTTGATTAGTAAGGGGAAGCGTTCTTCAGATTTGGTGTATTTAACGATTTTTGTGCCGATGATAAAACAGACAAAAATAAGGGTTTGTATCGCCCCAAACTCAAAGGTAGAGTGATGAAAGGTGTTGATAACAATAAACGGTCCAGCAATCATCCAAGCAATCATCCCAGAAAGAGGCAAAAATGTTGTGAGCGCGGCATTCATAAACGGACCGTTTTTAAAGATCGTCATGTACTGAGAGATGATGCCTTTTAGTGATGTGTTTCGGTGTTCGAGTTGTTGTTCTTTGCTCATGGTTTCAGGCATGGTTTTGTAGAGAATAAGGCTTGTGATCACAGCAACGCCAGCCAGGATCACAAAAATCCAACGCCAATTAACGAATAGCAACAGTGCGCCGCCTAAAATGGGGCCAAAAGCAGGAGCTAAAATACCAATGGAGTTCATGGTTGCTAGAGTGTGCACTGCTTCTTTTGAGCTGAAGAGTTCATTGACAACAGCATACCCCGCAATAAACATAGAAGGCATAGCAATCCCTTGAAGCACACGAGCAAGCATCATGATTTCAATGTTCGGTGAGAGTGAGCAGGCGATACTAGCGACAATGTAGAGAACGGCGCCCCAAAGCAGCATAGGGCGTCGACCATAGCGATCGGCTAGAGGGCCAAAAACAAGTTGCACTAAAAAGCCACCCAACATCCAAGCAGTGGCTGTGAACTGAGCGAGACTAGCTGTGATGCCGAAGACAGTAGCAATGTTTGGCAAAGCAGGCATGTAAGCGTCCATGGACAAGTAAATGGCCATTTCATAAAAGACTAAAGCGAAGACGAAAAGGGAGTGTTTTTGTTTCATGGCGTGCTTCCTGCTTAGGGAAACACTTAGTATAGCAGGAATGTCAACCCTTCAGCCGCAGCGCAAAATCGGCGATACGCTTACCAAAGGCGATGCACAGGTTTTTTTCATCGTCGATGAGGGAGTATCACTCTTGAATTTGTCACTAATGCATATAAAAAAGGTGACATAATAATCTCATCGAAATCAGTAGGATAGGCGTTTCAAAAGTGTTCGGAGATGATTTGAGAGTCTTTGAGGTTGCCATTTGTCACCAATATATATATAATTGGTGACAAAGTGAGGGGGAAGAGATATGAGTGCGGTCAAAGCCATTAAGGGTATCATTGCCGAGATGCCAGAAGGTGCTGTGTTTTCAGCAAAACACTTTCGTAAGAATGCGTCTGCAGACAATATCAAGCAGATCTTAAGTCGCCTTGCGCGAGAAAAGATTATTAATCGCGCAGCAAGAGGTGTTTATCAAAAACCAAAAATCATCGAGGGCATTGTATGCGATTCTTCTGTGAGAGAGATCATAGATGTTATTGCTAAAACCTCCGGAGAAATACTTATACCGCATGGGTCTGAAGCAGTTAGGCAGCTTAATCTAAGCACACAAGTGCCAATGCGATTCATATTTCATACGAATGGCGCTTCACGAAAGTTGACGGTTGGTAAGCATACGGTTGAATTAAGGCATGCTAGTCCAAGTCGGTTAATCGCGCCTAACTCTCCGGCCGGGATAGCAATTTCAGCTTTATTGTACCTTGGTCGAGCAAATGTCACCTTTGAGATCATTGATCACATTAAGTGTCAATTGTCTGAAGAGTCGTTTCAGCATATGCTGGATGAAACTGAAAATATGCCGGCGTGGTTGGCTAGTGTCTTATACCATTACCAAAAGGAGGCGCGATGACGAAGGATTTTCTTAGCCTGCCGAAAGATCACCAAGCAGTGTTGATTCACTCTGCTGAAAAAACTCTTCCGTTTATTGATACTGTTATTGAGAAAGATATATGGGTTTGTAAGTTATTAGAGATTCTTTTTTCTCTCCCTTACGCAATGGTTTTTAAAGGGGGTACATCGCTTTCTAAGGGCTATGGTTTAATTAGTCGTTTTTCTGAAGATTTAGATATAACCATCGATCACATTCATCTTAGAGAAGAGCCGATAAAGTTAGAGGGAGCCACTCGGTCGAGCTTGAAGAAAATCAGCAATGAGCTAAAAGAGTCTCTCCGGGTATTCTCGCATGATGTCCTCTTGCCACAGATACAAAAGCAGTTGAATGCCCAGCTGCCTGAATCCGAGTTTGATCTCATGGTGAGCAATAATGGTGAGCAGGTAAGGGTGTATTATCCTTCCGTTCTCAATGAAAAAGAAGCTTATTTTAGAGATCATGTTCTGTTAGAGTTTGGTGCAAGAAGTGAGATTGAGCCGAAAAAAATATGCAGTATACAGCCCTATTTGGCAGGTGCTATTGATGAAAAATACACATTTCCGAAACCAAATGTCCCTGTTCTTTCTCCTATACGAACGTTGTGGGAAAAATTAACGCTGATTCATGTGGAGTGCCAAAGAAACAGACTGATACAATCTGCTAGTCGTCTATCTCGTCATTGGTATGATGTTTTCATGCTAAATCAGTCATGGGTTGGAAGCTATCTATTCGACAGTGCAAATGTATTAAAGCAAGTCATAGATTACAAAAAGGCATTTTATAATGCGAGTTATGCTAATTATGATGACTGTTTAGAGGGGGGATTTATCCTTATCCCTGAAGAAAAAGCGTTAGTATCTTTAGAAGCAGATTACTTAGAGATGTGTCAGTCTGGTATGCTTGTTGATACACCGCCTACCTTCTACGATATTGTGCTTGAGCTCACAGAGCTTCAAAGCAAGCTAAGTAAAACGTTGGCAGTTACGACGTGTTAGGCATCAACCCTTCAACCGCAGCGCAAAATCGGCGATACGCTTACCAAAGGCGATGCACAAGGTCTTTTCATCGTCGGTGAGGCGGCGATTTGCTTCGGGGCCGGCGCAGTGGCTGGGTCCGTAAGGTGTGCCGCCAGATTGGGTGCGCATGAGGACGGGTTCGCTGTAAGGAGTGCCAACAATCACCATGCCGTGATGGATCAATGGAAGCATCATGGATAGCAGTGTGCTTTCTTGGCCGCCGTGAGCAGAGCCTGTGGAGGTGAAGCAGCCAGCAGGCTTGCCGATGAGGTCACCGTTTTGCCAAATGCCGCCGGTTTTGTCTAAGAAGTACTTGAGAGCACCAGCCATGTTCCCGAAACGGGTGGGGCTGCCAATGATAAGCCCATCGCAGTTCGCTAAATCGTCTAAGGTGGCGTAAGGAGGGCCTTCTTCTGGCACCTTGGGGTCGGTGGCTTCTGTATTGCTTGAGATGTTGGGAACGGTTCTGACTTTTGCGCAGACGCCTGGGGTTTGTTCAATGCCGATGGCGATTTGTTCAGCCATCTTGGCGGTGTTATGCGTCCTGCTAAAATAAAGTACAAGAACTTCAGTCATCCAGTATCTCCAACAGTTTCTCGGGCGGGCGCCCAATGACTGCTCGATTTTGGCACACAATAATGGGGCGCTGCAAGAGCTTCGGGTATTCCTCGACAACGCTCAAAATGGCCTCATCGTTGCTGTCTTCAAGTGCTGTAATATGCTCAAATTCTGCTTCATTTTCACGTAGCATATCCATGGCGGATATCCCTAGAAACCCTTGCAGTTTTTTGAGGCTGTAGAGTGTTGGAGGGCTTTGTAAGTAATTGATAATGATCGGGTTTAGTCCTTTCTCTTGGAGTAGGGCTAAAGCCTCACGAGACTTGCTGCAGCGGGGGTTGTGGTAGATTTTCACGGTTGTCATGGGTGTGCTCCTGGGCTATGGTTTCCGTGGGTTGGGTGAATACCCAAACCACTTTATAGGTAGTAAACCGCGGGTTTGTCAAAATGCGAGCATTCTTTTCTTGGCTGTGGGCGCTTTTAGAGCGTTATTACAAAGATGGCAGTATGTTTCAAGCGGCGTATCTGGCTTATTTGACTCTTATCACCATGGTGCCTATTTTGGCGCTGAGTTTGATTATTCTCACACAGATTAGTCTGTTCAAGCCCATCATTGGTCAGCTGCAGACGTGGTTGTTGCATGCGTTATTGGTGAATGTTGCAGATCAGGTCTTGCAGACTATTCATGAGTGGGTTGCTCATGCTGCAACGCTTTCTTGGAGTCACATAGCTGTGTTTGCCGTCATGGCTCTTTTGATCATGTTCAATGTCAACCGTGTGTTTCGTAGAATTTGGTATACCAAAGAGCGTTTATCCTGGTCTGTGCATTGTGCTTTTTATTGTGTGGTGTTGTTTTGCACGCCGTTGTTGTTGGGTGTGCTGTTTATGATCTCAGGTATTTTATTTCAGTCTCAGAGTTTGGCTAGTTGGTTGCTGGTGCATCATTTGCATCGCCCGATAGTGTTTATCATGCCTGATTTGGTGTTGTTTGTTTGGTTGACCTTAATGAATTGGTTGCTACCTTTGCGCCGAGTGCCTTTACGTTCAGCTGTGTTGTCGGGTGTTGTGACGACTGTGTTATTAATCGCGAGCAAAAAAATCTACGCGGAGTTAATCATGAATAACTCTTCTTATGAACTGCTCTACGGAGCTTTATCTGTGATTCCACTGTTTTTAGCCTGGTTATATGTCGCTTGGTGTATCATTATTTTTGGTGCCATGGTGGGGCATGAGTATGAAAAAAGAAGACAATTAGCCCACCATTAAGTTTTTCTTAAGTTGACGATGGTTTCTTATTGAGTACAATTCCGCAAACTATTTAAGGAACAAATAGGTATTGTGTTAATTGACTTGGAGAAATGTATGAGAAGTCCTCGTTCAAGTGCTCAGCGAGCAGCTGCAGCGTCAGATAGACGTCGGTATGGTGGTGAGAAACAAAAGCGCAACGATGTTGTATTGATTGCAGAAGACATCCCTTCCAACATTAGAATGCTAACGTTTTTCTTAAAGAAGCGCTTAGGTTGCACTGTCATCGTAGCAAAAGATGGTGCAGAAGTTGTCAGTTTGTTTAAAGAGCACGTAAGAGAGATTGATTGTGTGTTGATGGATGTGGATATGCCCAGGCTCAATGGTAATCAGGCAACGCAAGTCATTAGAGAGTATGAGGCCACCCTCAGTCAACATCGAAAAGTGCCTATTCTTCGTCTTTCCTCTGATCAATCCGAAGCTGACATTGAGAAGTCCATACGAGCTGGAATGACAGTTATGGATCGTTCTCTTGCAAAGACTCCTTACTGCCTTAGGCAATTAAGCGACGCATTAAAGCAGTATTCGCTGCGTAAGGAAAAGCAGCTTAGTGCCGCACTATCATTGATCGCCAAAATGGGTTTAGCTGTTCGAAACAAGGAAAAGGAATTAAGAAGACCGAAAACCTGTTCGGAGTTGATTTTGCGCAAAAGAATCTTTGCTGCTAGGGGTGATTCTCAAAGAGCCAGCGTTGAAGGGGTGTCTGTATTGGGCTACTAAGAGGGTCACACTTGATCATCCTTCGCTCAGAATCCCTTGAATTTCATTATGAAATTATTAACACTTTACGTTTTAGGAAGTTTTATTGACGGGAGTGGTTACTCAGGATACCTTGATCAACACCATTTTTCATAATCACAGTTCAGGAGGACTATTATGCCACAAGATCGAAATGTAACAGGGCGACGTAGGGGTAGTGAAGGGGAAGGCGATGACTTTGAAGCGTTGTTAGCAGAGGACACATCAACAACAGAGCACCCCTCAGAAATGGAAGATGATTTTGATGGCCTTTTAGGATCAGTTAGTGCATCATCTGCGGCACCAGCCTCTCAAGATCACACGCAACTCCTTATGCAAATGCAAGCTGTTTTGAGTGCGTTAATGAGCTCTACAGCGACACCTTCTCGTGAACTAGTGAACACTGCGCATGCAGCAGTGATGAAGTTGAAAGAAGCTTTGTCCGAGGAGGAGCAAGCTCAAGCTGCTAACTTTAGTTCTGTGTCAGCCTCGAGAGTTAGAGCAGCTCCTTCACGAATGAGGGCAGGTAAGAGCAGGGTTCGTGGTGCTGGTTCAACACGATTCACATCCCGCGTTACGAGTCGATTCGGGCAAAGCAGATCTAATACTCGAGCAGGCATGTCTCGTGTACGGCTACGTTGATTAAACACATTGTTGAATTAGGAGAAAATAAAGATGAGGCATGGAAAAAGACGAGTGACAGCGTTAGGACGTTCTAAAAATAAATCGTACCGATGGGATAGGTCAATATCAGGAACGAGTGAGGCTAAATGTCTCAAAAACCTAAAAAGCTTTCAGGCTTTTTTTGAAGATACATGTTCAAAATCTATGGATGAACTTAGAGAGCACTTGGGCAGATTGGAGGATGAATTAGATGCATTAAATGCCTCTATGAACCAAGATTCTGATTTGATAGTTGCAGCACAAACGCTTGATAAATTTGAAGCAATGGCGGAAAGGAAGGGTTGGTTGAACGAAGAATACGAAGAGAAGCGAGATAGGCTATTCAATGCGGCAAAGATGCAGCGGTTTGTTTCTTTAGGTAGACGGAAAGAAGACCTAGAGCGTGATATAGAGAGAGTTGAAAAAGGTATCGATAGAGCTGAGCGGTTTATAGATTGTTTGGAGTCTGGCGTATTTGGAAGTATTGAACTTGCGATCGAGTCAGATTTAGCGGCAGAAGAGTCAAAATCTGTAAAATCTGAAAGACCTAGGCTAATTCAAATCCTCACACAATTGAACGATGAGAGCGGTGGGAATATTGCTGGTTTAAGTCAGCTGTTTGATCTAGTGATGCGCAAAGATAGTCGGCTGCTAAACACTTGGGAGGCTTTATTAATAGTTGAGCGTGACGCTGAAGAGCGGATTACGGACTTTGTAACAGAGCATTATGCCTTAATCGATGATAAGGAAACCGATCGAGCTCATCATGCCTTTGAGCTAAATCAAATGGAGAAGGCTTGGAACGGACGAGGTTTTGGAGATGATGTTAATGAGGTGTTTGATGAGGACCGTTACACCTATCTGTCTGAAGAGGAAAAGCGAAGAGAGCTCAATTTACTTGGTTTTGAAGGGCGAAATGAAGAGTTGGAGCGCGTGCATGAATTCATATCAAGCCGACAAGCCTCTGGTATAAAAATTGATGAAGAGTATAAACAGGCTTTATGCCAGGAAATACAAGCAAACAAAAAAGAAATGGAGTCAGAGTCTTTTGTTCCAACGCTTGGCATGAGAGATGAATACTGTGAGTACTCACTTTTAATTGGCCCTGTGTACAAAGCCTACGTGGAGTTGCGAAGGAATGTCATGCTTTTACTGTTTCCAGGATACAGAAAGGAGGCCATGACAGCTCGATATTCAGCCACTGAAACTCAGCAAATGCGTGACGAGATTCAAGAGGAGTTAGAGGAGGCTCGCCGTAACTGGAAAGAAGCAAAAGCTGAGAAAACTTCCGCTGAGCAGCAAATAGAAAAGGCACGAACGGTCTGGAATAAAGCTAAGAAAAAAGAGGAAACTGTTGATAGTCGAATTGCTACAGCCCAGGCAGCTTTGGATAAAGCAACAGAGCGAGAGCAGGAATTTCAACAAAAGCTCGTTTCTTTAGAAGAAAAAGAAAGAACTATGCTTGCTGAAATGAGCGAGTCAAAGGAAAGCTTAAGACAAGAGCGTAATGGGTTAATTGAGCGTGAAAAAATTCTTGAACAAAAGAGTGCTGACCTTGAAGTTGAGCGTAATGCGCTTACAGAGGAGCTTGCTATAAGACAGGGAGCATTAGATCAGCAGAAAAACAAGCTAAATACCAAGGAACAAGAGATTGCTGACAAAGAAGCCGCCTTGGCTACCATGAAACTCGAAATAACACAGTTAAAATCGCAGTTAGGTCGCGATACAGAAGAGCTTAACAGTCGTCGTGTTTCTTTAGCTGGGCATCAGGAGGATCATCAAACTGCGGCATTAGCTCTTGAAAAAGCTAAACAGCAGTTTGCAAAACTTTCTGACGACCTGACAAAGCAAAGAGAATCATTGGAGAGCAGTAAAACTGCGTTTGATGATGAGAAAAAAGACTTTCTTAAAGAGAAAGAACTCTTCAAAGAGGAAAGGGAGAAACAGTTGGCAGCCATTGCCCAGAGAGAAGAAGCGATTACTGCTCGCTCAAAAGATCTTGATGTCCAAGCTCAAGATCTTGCTGACAGGGTGGCGTTGACTGAGCAGGTGACTAAATTAGAGGCCCAACTTAGAGACTTACAGGATCAAAATCAGCAGTTGCAGGATAATGTCGCTGGTGCGTCAACTGAGGCAGAGAGTAGACGCCTTTCAAGTGTGGGACATAAGCAGCAGGAAACACAGCTGAGTCGCCAGGTAACTGAATTGAAAGCTGCGCAACAAGCTGAAGTGAAGAATCATGCAAAAGAGATTGCTGCTCTCCAGAAAAGAGTTGCAATTTTTGAGAAAGTGAAAATAGAACTTCAGAGGCTTTGTGAGAAACATGAGAAAGCTTCAGGTTCTGCCCAAAATGAGCGTGACCAAGCTAGGGCCGATGTTGTTTCCGCCACTGAAAATAGTACAGCGCTACAGGAAGAGCTAGATTCGCTGAGAGGTCAGCTTCAGTCTCGTCAATTCCACAAAGTACCCGGGCGTATTATGTGGGTGGCTGGTAGTGTTTCCACCTTTGCCTTTACAGCGGCGACTTTAGCGGTGTTGACAACCCTTGATACAACACTTCCGGCGGCTGCATTATTTGCTAACCCAGCGATGTCTGCCCTTTTTGCTCTTGCGGCAGTGAGTGTGATTGTGGCTGTTGTAGGTGGTGTTTTGGAAGTGACTCATCAGTGTAAAAGAATCAGCCTATTGAAGGCTCAGTCTGATGGTAATTCGAAAGGTGATACTGCTCAAGCGAGTGCAGAGCTATAAGTAGTTGTTGCTTTCGCTTTTGGTGTTTTTCAGGTAGTAACTTTTCGGAACGGGGTTCTTGCGTGTTTCTTGAATCCTCTTTGTTTGTTGAGTAGGCTAATAGTTCTGATGAAAGTTTTATAAGGAGTTGTGTTGTGGGTAAAAATAATCGAGATAAGAGGCCCTCTTTTGTCTCTAATATTCAAATAAATGCTTCACATTCAGAAGGGATGTCTGTTTATTCAGATGAGGAGTTGCTGGCACTCTTTGAGGGTGACGAGCTTAACAATAAAGACCAATTAAAAGCATTGCACGATGCCTGTGTAGAACCTTTTGATTTCATACGTTACTTAACGTTGCGCGTAGATGCCTCATTTTTTTCAGAAAGCAAGGACTATGACGAACTCAAAGAAGCTCATGAGTTGCTCACAGATTTATTTGATCGTTATAATGCGTTATGTGTTAATTTTCCAAGCCCATCAGATGCTGCTTATGCAACGTGCATAGAAGAGAGCTGTGGTCTTCAGCAAGACATAGCTCAACAATGTCGATTTATAGCACATCGTTTTTTTGATAAACAAGAATTTCAATGTTATACACAGCAAGATCTTGACACGTGGCTTCAGTCCTCTAACACCTTGAGCCAAAAGCTTCCAGCAGTTGAGGCAGAATGCAGACAGAAACTTAGTCAGCTTCCTCAAGGCTCTTCAAGACAAGAGAAGCTTCGCGTTGTATCGAAGTTTAAACAGGTTAAAAATAGAATCGTCGCATTAAATGGGCAGATTCGTGAGAGCTTTCATTTGTCTGATGAGGAGGTGACCCGCCTTTTAAGCCTTGAAGATGAGAATAGATTTCAACAAGCAGTTGATGTGACTTTTCAGAGGTATTTCTCTGAACGTGTGGGTAAATTTCACACACAATTATCAACACGATTTGAGAAAGATCATGCTGATGTTGCACGCATGAAACGTGTCCTTTTGACTTTGGATCAACGTGCTCAAGAGCAGTTTTCAGATTCTCCAGAATTAATAGACTCGGCTGTTTCTCTTTTTGAATCACATTATGAGTTGGCGTGTTTTGTTGATCGAATATGCGCAATGGAGATTGATTCTTCTGATGCTGATGAAGCAAGCTATTTAAAAAGAGTTCAGGAGAAGTTTAATGCTTTGAAAGAACGCTTGATGCTATCTTCCTTTTCTCCAGGTAGCGTTTTTTCTAAGGATCTAGAATATTCAATTTGTTTTTCGGATGTTGTTCAAGGTAAGTTACTTACCTTTTCCTCAGCGTCGTATAAATTATTTTTAGATGATCTGTTTTCTCATGTTCACGAGCATCATGGCATGTTAATAGATGCTATGAATGAAGGAGGCTCTCTGGATGATTTATATGACATCTTGAATCAGTTAGTGGGTTATGATGCTTATCTTGCCGCAAGGGATTTTAATAAATTATTGATAGGCTTTTTTAGTCAACTTAAAGCCTTTAATACAGTGTTGCCTGGATCGGCTGCACTTCCCGAGGATTCATTTGCAACAGCCACCGATGTTCTTGACGCTTCGTTTTCTCCTGTATTTTCTCGAAGAAATACGCAAGGAGATCTTCTGAAACAGCATGATCATGATGCACTTGATCGTCGTAGGAGATTGCCTTTTTTATCTCCTGTTACCTCTCCAAGGTCACCTGCAACTGATCCTCGTCTTGGTCAGTGCCAGCGTTTTGAAAAACCACACTCCTTTACCATGAATACACCGGGTCGAATCACTTTGGCTGTTGGTGGTGGTGTTGCTCTTAGCTCTGCGATTGCAGGCATTGCACTTATGGAAACCATTAATACGGCTTTGCCTGTCGCTCAATTATTTGCAGCTAACCCTGCGGTGCCTGTATTGATTGCTTTGCTGGTGTTATCACTAGCTGCGATTGTGGTTGGTGTGGGATTTACCTGTTATGAAAATGGTAAACGAGAGAAGGGTTTCTTTCAGCCTAAGAGCGCTTCGTCGCTTTCGTTTTTGGAAGAGAGTGACATTTCGCATGATGATGGAACTGCAAAGTCACCTGGGCATGATTAACTACCTTTTACGTCCCACGCGCCTGCGTATGCAGGTCCGGGGGATCCAAAGCAATAAAATGGATCCCCAGCGGATTCGTTAACACGAACCGGGGGACGTGAGTATTTATGAACCCTCTTCCTTCGTAATCAAGCCCACCGTTTTGCTGCCCGCTTTTTGGAGTAAGGTCATGGCCTTGATCACCTCACCGTAAGGGATATGCTTATCAGCTTTCACAAACACATGCGTGTCGTGATGTGCTGCTTGTTCTAAGCGTAAGTACGCAGCGGTGTAAGTCACAATGCTTTGTGCAGGCATGGGCGTTTTGGGTGTGGGTGAGATATTCAAAAAGAGATGATGATCTTGTGTGAGAGTTAGCACCACTGGTTTAGCTGCCATCGGTGGCAAGGTTTTTGAGGAGGCTTGAGGGAGAGACACCTGCACCCCTTGCGATAACAAAGGAGCGGTGATCATAAAAATAACGAGCAATACTAACATCACGTCGATGTAAGGGACCACGTTAATCTCAGCGATGGGGCGTCGTTTTCGCATGGTGCGCTCTTAAGGTTGTTGCTTTTGCGCAGACCAATGCTCAAGCAAAATCGGCGAAAAGCTCGTTTGGAATCGCTCGAACTGTTGATCGAGGTGATCGATATTGTGTGACAGACGATTATACGCAATCACAGCAGGGATCGCAGCAAACAGACCCACAGCCGTTGCAATCAAGGCTTCAGCAATGCCAGGAGCCACCATAGAAATCGAAGCAGATTGCACAGAACCCAACGCTTGGAAGGAAGTCATGATGCCCCACACCGTGCCGAATAAGCCAACATAGGGGCTCACAGAGCCGATAGTTGCTAACCACTGACTGTTTGCTTCTAGTCGTTCGATGGCTTCTTCGCGCGTGCGAGTCAGCACGCTGTTTAAGGTTTCTTTCGTGCTTTGTCGGTCCATGTGAGGTAGCCCAGTCAGGCGTTTGAACTCTTGATAGGTTGCATGAAACATGCGCGCCAAGCCTCGAACTGAGTCAGTGTGTAAGGATTGAAAGTAATCGTTTAAAGAAATGCCTGACCAAAAGAGTCGATTGAATTCAGTAGCACGTGCTTTGGCTGCTTTGAGCTCTTGGTATTTCGTGATGATGAGCGTCCAAGAAAACACGGAGGTTGCGACGAGGATGAGTAAAACGGTTTTCACGACCCAGTCTGCGTGGGCCACGAAACTCCACAAAGAGGGTGTGCTGTTCATTGGCTGGATTCCAAGGCTTCTTTAAGGTGGGTGGGTATGGGAACGGGTTTGAGGTCACGGTTGACACAGACCAGTTGGCACTCGGCCGTGCAGTAAACGGTGGATGGGTCATCGATCGCGCAAGCTTGGTGTTCAAAATGGAAGGTACTACGGCTGATTTTGCTCACGTGGCTGATGATGGTGAGTTGGTTGTTTAAAAAAGCAGGGCGCAGGTATTGTATGTCGGCTTGTCGTACAACAAACAACACACCTTCTTCGGCGAGTCGCGAGATATCGAGGCCAACGGATGCGAGCCACTCAGTACGGGCACGTTCCATGAATTTGAGGTAGTTCGCATGATAGACAATGCCACCGATATCGGTGTCTTCCATGTAAATCCGTAATGGAAAGGTGAAGCGGTTGGTCATGGGGAGACGAAGCCTATGGCGATTTCAGATTTAGGACCCAGTGTACCATGAGTTTTCTCTGAGACCCAGGTATTTTATCCGGGGTCTGTGTGAGTTTAATCTTACAAGTAATTGCTTGAAAGGCGGTTTTTAGTCTTGATAGCTGGGCCTAAAAGCTGTTGAAATGGCTAAGGTTCGACGTTAGTGGTGAAGAGGATACTCATCTGTTGTCATCCCATCGAAAGTGCGTTGCTGTCACCCCTTTGAAAAAAGGGGTCCAGTTGTATCAGATGCCCGCTTTGCGGGCTCGATCAAGCGTTCATTGAACGCTTAAATGTGCTGGCTTCGCCAGCCTTTGATACAACTGGATTCCTGCCTCCGCAGGAATGACAGCGCCATTTTTCAATGGGATGACAACAGAGAGAAATAACAGCGCTCACTCACTTCTTCTTAGGTACAGGCACGCCCAAATGTTGGTAAGCTTTGTCGGTGGCGATTCGTCCGCGAGGTGTTCGCAATAAAAACCCTTCTTGGATTAAGTAAGGTTCGATCACATCTTCAATCGTCCCTTTTTCATCACCTATCGCAGCAGCGAGTGTGTCTAAGCCGGTCGGGCCGCCTTGGAAAGTGTGGATTAATGTTTGCAGTAATTGCCTATCCAATACATCAAATCCTTGATCATCGACGTTTAATAAATTCAGCGCTTCTTCTGCGATAGGTGCTGTGATAACTCCAGAGCCTTTCACTTGTGCGTAATCGCGAACACGACGTAATAAACGATTCGCGATGCGTGGTGTGCCTCGCGATCGACAGGCAATGCGTTGTGCGCCTTCTGGTTCGATGGCTATGTTTAAAATCGCCGCCGCACGAGTGACGATGTGATGCAAATCGTCTTGTCCGTAAAAAATCAGGCGTTGTACGATACCAAAACGATCGCGTAAAGGAGACGTTAACAAACCTGCACGAGTGGTTGCGCCAACCAGTGTAAACGGCGGTAATTCCAGCTTGATGGAACGCGCCGCAGGACCTTCGCCAATCATGATATCCAACTGATAATCTTCCATCGCTGGGTATAAAATCTCTTCAATGTTCGCGTTTAAGCGATGAATTTCATCGATAAACAACACGTCGTGTGGTTCCAGGTTGGTGAGTAAGGCTGCTAAATCACCGGGTTTTTCAAGCACGGGTCCGCTGGTTTGTTTTAAATTGGCACCCATTTCGTTGGCGATAATCGTGGCGAGTGTGGTTTTGCCCAAACCTGGTGGACCAAAAATTAAAACGTGATCCAAGGCTTCTTGGCGATGTTTCGCGGCTTCAATGAATATGCTCATTTGATCGCACACAGCCGGTTGACCGATGTAATCGCACAAACGTTTCGGGCGTATGGTTTGTTCGATGTGTGCATCGTCTTGTTGTTCCGGGTGTCGTACGGGTGTATCGAGTTGATCCATGAGAGGTTCCTTAAGCAGTCATACCTTGCAACGCAAGTCGAATCAGGGATTCCACGTCGTCAGCTTGTTCTTTCACAGCCGCAATCGCTTTCTTCGCGGCGGCGTCTTTGTAACCTAAACTCATCAGTGCGCTGATTGCATCTTCTTGTAAGGTCGAGAGTGGGTCAGTGCTGATGGGTTGATCCAATTGCGTGAGCCATTTTTTAAGCGGTTCTCGGATTTCAACCAACAAACGTTCCGCGGTTTTTTTGCCGATGCCGGGAATGCGTGTGAGCAATGAAGTATCGCTACTTTGCATGCAGCTGACTAAGGTTTCCACAGGCATGGCAGAGAGCATGGAAAGGGCTACTTTGGGGCCAATGCCGTTGGCTTTTATCAATAGGCGAAACAACTCGCGCTCACGTTCCGTGCAAAAACCAAAGAGCTGCCAGTTGTCTTCACGGACAACAAGATGCGTGTAGAGTGTGACATCCTTGCCGGTGGCGGGTAAATCATAAAACGTGTTCATGGGTGCTTGAAGTTCGTAACCGACGCCTTGCACAGACAGCACGAGAAAAGGCGCTTTTTTGTGCAGCAGTTGGCCTGATAATAAACCGATCATTGAGAGTCCTTGATTAAGCGTTCATAGCTATTTTGACTGTTTGCGTGACACCAAGCAACCGCTAAAGCATCCGCTGCATCGCTGGGTGGTGTGGTGGTGAGCTTGAGCAGAGCCCGCATCATGTGTTGCATTTGGTCTTTGGCTGCGTTGCCGTAGCCGACAACGGCTTGTTTTACGCTACGCGGTGCGTATTCTTTGGTGGGAAGGTGGCTGACAGCGAGCAAGGCGACCCCACGCGCTTGGCCAAGAATCAAAGCGGTTCGTGGGTTGTGGCAGGTGAAGACTTGTTCAATCGCAGCTTCGTCAGGTTGAAACTCGTTGACCACATCGGTGAGTTGGCTGTGGATTTGAAACAAGCGCGAGCCCAGATCATCACCTTTGGTTTTGATATGCCCATGATCGAGATGAGTGATTGTTTGGCCATCAACATGGATCAGGCCATAACCTGTACAGCGCGAGCCAGGGTCAATGCCTAAAATAATGCGAGGTTTGGACATGTGGGTTCCAGCGTGTCGTATCTGTCCCTAACTTTAGAGTAAAGCGCTTGTTGTGTCACTTTTTTAAAAAAGCGTTCTTGGAACGCTTGAGTGCGTTGGCTGCGCCAACTTTTGATATAACTGGGTCCCATTTTTCAATGGGATGACAGTAGTTACAACGCCGAAAACGCGTCGATGGACTCCTCGGAAATGTCGCCATTGGTGTAGACGTTTTGCACGTCGTCAAGGCCTTCGAGTTTGTCGATGAGTTTTAAGAGTTTGACGCCGGTGTCTGTGTCTAAGCTCACGGTGTTATCGCCTAAGCAGTCAATGATGTGCTACAATACACCAGATTGATGTTTAGCAGGGTTGATATATGAAGTCAGATAATTCTGGTGGTTCCTCAAGCGGGGAAATGAGTAAAAGTAAACCTAAGTTTGCCTCTGTGGTGCGCCTGCGAGCTGCTCAGGAGCGAGTTGCAAACGTACATGGCCGTCCTACTGTGTATTTGAAAAATGCTAGGCATGGTAGGCATGTGATCCCGTTTGGCTTGGCAGAAAGGGGCGTTACCAATCCATTTAATACAGAGAGTCAGCATGAGTGGGGTAGTTGGGAATGGCTTAAGGAAAAAAGAAACATTCTGAACCAATTTATTAAAAGGGTGAGTGTGCTAGGTGGAGAGATTGAGATCTTGATGGTTGGCGTGAAGGGCGCTTTTGAAGCCTATAATTCCGGCCGAACCTCCAAAAAATCACTAGATCGATTCCAAGGTGATTTAGATCAACTTGCTAGAGTAAAAGTCCTTGTTAAGCGTGTCTTGCAGGAAAAAGCGAAGCCGAATGCGGAGCCCATTGATTTTGAGGCCGAATTTAGACACATAGCTGGATTAGTTGGTCTTGGTTCGGATGCAATTGTTTCGGATCAGAAACAGCAGAAAAGTACTTTTAGTTTTGGTTCCTTCACTGATTTATCGCAGGAAGAGCAGTCTTTTTTCGATCATAGTAAGGAGTTTTCAGAAAAATTGGGTCGCGATGGTGGATATTCGGCAAACACCGCTCATATACAAGCGTTGTGTGAAGCGCTGACAGAAGGGCTGTTGAAATATTTTAATAGCGGATTGCCGGGGATTACTTTTCATAAGCATAAACCCAATATCTCATTCGTAAAGAGCACAGGTAAAACAAGGTTGACCAAAAGCAAGACGCCATATCGTTATGAGCAACAGGCAGCAGCGGTAGGGGCTTCTGCAGGAGGTTCGGCTCACTACCATCGACCTGATGCGGGTGAACAAATCCCCTTGGGTAGGCTAGATGCGAGGTATTGTGATCCAAATTTCAGCGACCTTGAACTTGAGGCTATTCGCGCTGAAATAAGGGCTATTTCAGAGAAGCTGAAACATGTAAGAGATAGCACTGACTCAGGCAAACAAGAAGAAGAGGAGCAATTAGAGGCTAGTTTGGATGCATTAAAAGCGAGACGTGCTGCTAAAATTGATTCTGATTTATTGCGTGATATGTACTTGCTGTTTGATTACCCTAGGTTGGTGGAAGAGGATGATCCCAAGTTGGTTGATGCGCCACGACCTGTTAAACAGCTATACCAGGGGAAAGAACAGGACTTTATAGAGGAACATTGGAAAGAAGGTTATCGTACCAATGATTTGGGTCACTTATCCTTATCGATAGCCCGTTTTGTTTATTTCTTTTTTAATGCCTACCCGCAGGCAGCCATTGATTTCGATTGGGATGTTACTAGACCTTTGGCTGATGGGCGGGAAGTTGAATCGAGAATAATTGCCCCATTTGTTAGAGGCGTTGCTCATGATTGGTCTCTTGATGCTGGGGAAATACTTAGCTTAATAGATGACGTTAAGACACACTTTTTCGGCTTTGCAACGGATCCTCCTAACCCAGGTGTTGAAAAAGAGTTTGATGATGCTGCGTCATCAGATGCTAGTAGTCATCACGCCTCAGACAGTGATGGAGATAGTGGGGAGAAGCAGGTTGCGGTGACATCTGTTGCAGCGAACTCAATGTTCTCAAAAAAAGCTGTTCAATCAGGTGGTCATGGTAGTGATGGACCATCCCCTGGTGCTGGTGCCCAATCGGGGTCTGGGGATGATGATTAGTGGGTGAAATAAGGTTATTCCGTCTTTTTAGCTAACCCCTAATAGGTGTGATTGTGCCCTTGTTGCGAGTGCGTAAATTAGGGTACACTCACACTGCAGGCAAGGAGAGAGAGGTTTTTTATGCGAGTCAATTATCAGCAGTTAGTGAAAGATGGCATCGATCGTAAAAGGAGTGAGAGCGGTGACAAGTATGAGTTGTTTTTTTTAAAGCAATTGCAGGAGGCCTTGCTTGCTCTACTGCAGACGACTCGATACCGTTCAGTCAGCTTGGATGAGCTGAGTCAGGCTATGACAGTTTGGATGTTGAAAGATCTGTTCTCGAAGGAAAGTCAGGAGTTTTACTCTCAGTTGACGCGTTGGAGGATAAAGCATGGATACAGCAAAAAAGAGTGGAAAGCGGTCAGTGCACCGGCGTTTTTAATTAGAAGATTGCTCCATGACGCAGAGAATTACTACCGGAAAACATTTCCTGACATGGGACTAGAGCAGCAACAAGTCGACGCGATTAGAGCTCTGATTGATGGTGCTTTACAGGGGATACGGAAGACTGTTCTAACGCTTAAGCAGGATGTGGAAAGCGGTGAAAGTAGCGACTTGGTTAGGCGTTATGTGGTTACGGAGGAACAAAGGCTTCGTCAACTAAAGTCCATACTAAAAGTGAGTGTTTTTAGTCAGCCAGGGTTTGGTGGTGGGGCAGCAGATAGAACTGCCGTTCAGCCTAAAAAGTCAGTTAGATTTCATCCTGATACTTTAGTACGTAGTCAACCCTTAAAACCCTATACCATCGAAGCGCAAAGGCCCGATGGTGGCTTTGGCGTTTCAGAGGTAGGTATGTATTACACAACACGCATTTTATACGAGCCCAATCCTGGTGTTCGGGAGATGACGTGTGTGGCTGATGGTCATGAGGTTAGGAGATGGACAGAAAAAAACTCCTTGGTAAGGCTCGGAACACCTTCCTGAAGGTACCCTGACACTATTATGCAACGAGAGGTCTTTGTTATGCTGCTCAATTATCATCAGTTAGAGAAAGATGGCATCGATTGTAAAAGGAGTGAGAGCGGTGACGTGTGTGGAATTGGATCCCAACATACACGTCACACGCGTCTGTGGAACAGATCCGGGTGATCCATTTGATATTGTTAGACCCCCAGCGGATTCGTTGCCACGAACCGGGGGGCGTGTAATGAGAGCGGTTACAACGCCGAAAACGCCTCGATGGACTCCCCGGAAATGTCGCCATTGGTGTAGACGTTTTGCACGTCGTCGAGGTCTTCGAGTTTGTCGATGAGTTTTAACAGTTTGACGCCGGTGTCTGTGTCTAAGCTCACCGTGTTATCGGCTAACCATCCTAAGGAAGCGCTTTCGGGTGTGTAGCCAGCCTCTGTTAAGGTCTCTTTCACGGTCTCGTAATCGTTAGGTGCTGTGAGTACTTCCATGCTGCCATCGTCGTTGGTGCTGAAATCCTCTGCGCCCGCTTCTAGCGCTGCTTCCATTAAGGCATCTTCATCGGTGTCTGAGGGGAAAGCCAGTAAACCGCGTTCTTGAAACATGTATGACACCGAGCCATCGGTGCCGAGGTTTCCACCGGATTTGGTGAGAGCGTGACGCACTTCTGCCACCATACGATTTTTGTTATCGCCTAAGCAGTCAATGATGATCGCGACACCGCCAGGGCCATACCCTTCATAACGCATGGCTATCATCACATCGGCTTCGTCGTTACCTGCGCCACGCTTGATGGCGCTATCGATTTGTTTGCGTGTCATGTTGGCACTTAAGGCATCTTTAATGGCGGCACGTAAACGCGGGTTGGAGAGGGGATCAGGTCCACTTAATTTAACAGCAGCTAAAATTTGACGCGTTAGTTTGGTGAAGACTTTTCCGCGTTTGGCATCCACACGTGCTTTTGAGTGTTTGATGTTAGCCCATTTACTGTGACCTGCCATGCTTACTCTCCTTTAGGTGCTTTTTTTAGTTGGATGTTGAGCTCATTCAACTGTTTTCTATCCACGATGGACGGAGCTCGTGTTAGCGGACATTGCGCTGTTTGTGTTTTGGGGAACGCAATGACGTCGCGAATGGATGGAACGCCTGCCATTAACATCACCAAACGATCGATACCAAAAGCGATGCCACCCAAAGGAGGGCAGCCGTATTGGAGTGCGTCAAGCAGATGACCGAATTCGTCCTTGGCTTGTTCTTCGCTCATGCCCAAGAGTTTGAGCGCTGTCATTTGTGTCGCGTGATCGTGAATACGAATTGAGCCACCACCAATTTCACGACCGTTTAAAACCATGTCATAAGCGCGTGATAGCATGCTGGCAGGTTTTTCTTTGAGTTCGTCCAGTGAGCCTTGGGGTGCTGTGAATGGGTGATGCAACGATTCTAAACCGTTATCGCTTTCAGCAAACATGGGGAAGTCAACCACCCAAACAGGAGCCCATTCGCAGGTGTAAAGATTTAAATCTTCCGCTAAACGATCACGCAGAGCGGCAAGAGAATCGTTGACCACGGAAGTTTTATCTGCGCCAAAGAAAATGAGGTCACCATCTTGCGCTTCGGTGCGTTCCAAAATGGCAGCAACAACATCGTCAGGTAAGAATTTCAAAATAGGTGACTGTAAACCTTCGGAGCCTTTAGCTTTTTCGACCACTTTAATATAAGCCAAGCCTTTAGCGCCGTAGCGAGCCACAAAGGCAGTGTAATCATCGATGGCTTTTCGGCTAAGCTCTGCACCATTCGGTAAACGCATCGCTACCACGCGACTGTTATCGTCTTGTGCGGGTTGCTTGAAGACTTTGAACTCGACGTTTTGCATGAGGTCGCTGACTTCATGGAAAATGAGTGGGTTTCGTAAGTCAGGGCGATCGATACCGTAGCGCTCTAAACAGTCTGCGTAACTCAACACAGGGAATGAGTCTGCTAAAGACACATCGATGCACTCTTTGAAAAGATCACGAATCATGGATTCCATCATGGTCATGATATCGTCTTCAGTCATGAATGAGGTTTCAATATCGAGTTGGGTAAATTCAGGTTGGCGGTCAGCTCGTAAGTCTTCGTCACGGAAACAACGCACGATTTGGTAGTAACGTTCAAAGCCTGCAACCATCAACAGCTCTTTGAAGATTTGCGGGGATTGAGGTAGCGCGAAGAAGTGGTTGGGGACGGTGCGGCTAGGCACGAGGTAATCACGAGCACCTTCGGGTGTGGATTTGGTGAGGATGGGTGTTTCCACTTCCAAAAAGCCTTCATCGTCTAAAAAGCGTCTGACAAAGCCGTTGACTTTGGAGCGAAGCTTGAAGACTTCTGTGACAGCTGGGCGGCGTAAGTCTAGGTAACGGTATTTGAGGCGAGTTTCTTCGCCCACGTTATCATCGTGTGGATTAAAGGGGGCGGGCAAAGATTGGTTTAGCACGGTGATGCTTTCAGCGACGAGCTCGACGCTACCTGAGCTTAGGCCAGCGTTATCGCTGCCTTCAGGTCGCTTTCGGAGGCTGCCGGTGATTTGAAGCACCCAGTCGCTGCGGACACGCTGCGCTGTGGCAAAGGCTTCTTTATTGGCTGGGTCGCAGACCACCTGAACCACGCCGCTGCGATCACGGCAATCGATAAACAATAGTTCACCGTGGTCTCGCACACGATCAGCCCAACCGCAGAGTGTTATTGTTTGATCAACCAGGCTGGAATCGATAGAGCCGGCGGTGTGGGTACGCATGGAAGTGACGGACATGGGTGGCCTCATGGTGGTTTTAAAAAGATGTTTGGGCATGATAACGGCTGTTCATAATGTCTGCAACAATGATGGTGGCTTTGGGAATCAGTACACCCTCAGAAGGTAAAGACTGATGTGTTTTTAATGTTCAGTAATGTTGCAGGGATGCACTCATGGTACCCCAGATAGATGCTTAATTCTGTAAGCATTTGCGTCGATGAACAGCACATTTTCATTTTAATTCGTTCAATATGGTGTTGCACTGTTCGGCTTGATAAATGCAGGAGTTCACCCATATCGCTTGATGACTTTCTGTGCAAAAGAAAATATAGAATTTCAGACTCTCGTGTTGAGAGATTTTTGTAGTGCTCAATGAGCGGATATGATTGATGAATTTCCTTAAGATAGCACGGGTGGCAGGATTTAATGGTGTTATACATGTGCGCAGAAAATCTGGAATTTTGTATACGCCAAAAGTTACAAATCAGGTAGTTGTCATGTTGTTGCTTCGGTGATAAGTACATCTCCAAGTTTTGCCCAAGGAATGTTGTGACTGTTAGATGTAAAGAGCTATTACCAGTTTTTAATACTTTTCTATCTTGGCTTATGAAAGTTGGTGCAAGTTCAACGGCATTGCATTTGAATTCATAATCATCTTTTCCCAAATAATCGATAGGGTTTGAATAACCGACAATATCTGAAAAACTGGGTGATATTGCAACGGCTTCGGATTTTTCGTTTTTAACAATAAAATATTCTGCCGGTCTCAGTAAGCAATGGGTGAAGTCGAGGGAGGTGGATGAGACAATCTCAGTTATATGATTCATCATCCCCCCCTGCCACAGATGTTTGGTGGCTCTCACAAGAAATGCTATCACTGATTCAGGAGAGTGGTCAATATAGCTAACATGCTTAAAAATTGACTTGGAAGTTATGTTGAGCATTATTTGAGATGAGGTCACCATCTTGCGCTTCAGTGCGTTCCAAAATAGCTGCAACGATATCGTCAGGTAAGAATTTCAAAATAGGGGACTGCAAGCCATCACGACCTTTGGCTTTTTCAACGACTTTAATATAAGCCAAGCCTTTAGCGCCGTAGCGGGCAACAAAGGCAGTGTAATCATCGATGGCTTTTCGGCTGAGTTCAGCACCGTTTGGCAAACGCATAGCAACCACACGGCTCTTATCATAAAGATGTCAGGGCATGCGGCTGGTCATAATGTCTCTGATAGAACCCGCCAAGATGAGCTTGCATTATGGTTTAAAATGGAGTAATATTTGATCAAATTTAACATTTCCAAGGAATTACAGATGAAAAGTCGCATACGTAACCAAGTCACGCAACAATCTGTTTTAGCTCATACCATTCGACCGACGTGGTCTAAGATTCCTTTTTGGATCATGCCCTGCAAAATGAAGCTCTCTGATGGTAGATCGATTAGGCCAGATCAGGTTCAAAAGGAGCTTCAGCAAGCAGCACAAAAGCTGTTGGATGAAGCGTTTAGCAAAAAGCATATGCTAAGGCATCTTTACGAAGGCTTAGGTGATGATAAAGGCTTGGCGGCTGGCACTCAGCAAAGGTATCGGGAAGCGCTGACCACAGCCATTACAGGTGCTTTGACTCATGTATTAAAAGAGAAGCTTAGCACCAGCGGCAAGGGAATTGTACAAACAGGTGTTTCATCGCTGGCTTTTGCCGGTTTTGTTGGTGCGTCTGTCGCTCTTAGCATGAGCTCTCTTGATCATGGCGCTGTGGTTGGGATTGGTTTTTTGTTAGCTTGTTGCTTTATTGCATGCGTGGCCACGTTTTGGAACGGTTGCCCCAAAAACAACAGCGCGCCTAGCTGGTATAAGAAGCTTAGCTCTGACACCCCGGGTGAGGCGATGGATGCTAAGACCTTGAAAAAGGTCGCTGATGCTATTTCGGAGGCGACTCAGGCATTTGAGATACCCAAGAGTCATCGTGAGCGTTTTGCCATTACAAAGACACATATCAAGAATCAGATGAGCCAGTGGAAGTCGTGGGAGCCTGAGCTTAAGGTTGACTGGCGTGCTCATGCTTACTTGTACGACTTTAAACGTGCGAGGGAGCGTGCACAACGTGCTGGAATTGGTACTGTTGCTGCTTTTCCGGTTCCCTTTATCTAAGGTTTGCAGCACTTCGAAAGCTTGAGGACATTTGTGTGTTATAGTTAGGAATGACAATGCCGCCACGCAAGGAGTAGCAGGTATGATCCGACGATGTCTTTTTCTTTTAGCCACAAGCGTTATGTTCTTTGTGTCCGCTGCTTTTGCGCAAACGCCCGCGCCCATAGAGCTTCCGGCGGGTTTGCAGGGTATGACCTGTCAGCAATGCATCACACAGTGTCAACAGCGTAATAGCGCCATGAACAACAATCCCCTAAAGCCAGTTCACACGGTGCAGTTGGCACGGGTGGTGCGGAATAGTGTTGGCTCTGATCTGATGCAATCAAACCCCGCTGATGGAAACTGCAGTGAGCGTTGTTCTCGCCTGCGGGTTAATATGTGTTTACGTGCTTGTCATGCCCCTTCTAGAAAACTGCAGTATGTGTGCACTCAGCAATGTCAGGCTGCTTCGGGTCCTGAACGAAATTTTTGCATGCAGACCTGTTTAAGTTCTAGCACCAATACGGCTCAAGGGTATGCATGTTCAGATAAGTGCCAATCCTCGTCGTGCCATTAAAAAGGCATACTTAGACACATAGCTTTGTTATTGTTACACTTCTTAGCATCACACTAAGGAGCGTGACATGCCCGATTTTACTCCTCTTAATTCAGCGCGCGGTATTTTTGCGCAGACCAAACGCAATACCTCTGGACTTCGTGGTTCGCTTTGGGCAGCAGCGTTGTTGGTATTGCTGATTGTGGTTGTTCCCGTTGAATTCATCTATACGATGGTCTTTTTTCATAGCGTGACACACGCACCAGTGAGTGGTTTCCAAGATGGTGCTGTGTGGTTATGGGCAGTGATCCTCCCACAGCTGTTAAATCTTCTGATGGGGGTGTTTGTTGCTGTTCCCGTGTGGGTTGGCGTGTCGCATCGTCGAGGTCAATCGGTAGGAGCGTGGACTGCCTTTAAGTACGTGTCCAAAAGGTATTGGCGCTTGTTTTGTTTTTCTTTGTTGCTTTGTGTGTTGAGTAGTGTGTTGTCGTCATTCTCCGCTTTGATTGCGGTGTCTTTGCAAGATGCACCTGCTTGGTCTTGGGTTTCTACAACGGCGACAATACTTTTCGATAGTGTATCATGGTTATTTGTGTGGTCCGTGATTTATGTGCTGCCACTGCTGCTTGAGACAAAGCAGTCTGTTGGTGAAGCAATCAAAGCCTCTTGGTTGTGCATGCAGACGCATAAGCAAGGGTGGTTATTGGTTCGAACCTCTCTACTACTGCTACTATGGATTGCGACCCTAGGGTTCGTCATTATGTTCCCGACGATGTATCTCTACAGATGGGTGCATGACCTAAAATGGCTGTTTGAAACACTGTCTCTCATTTTATTGCTATGGGCTGTGATTTGGGGATTTCCATTTCTTATCATGTTGCCTAATACACTGTATTGTCATTTCTTCGATGCTCAAGGAAAGATGTCTCCTGTGCTTTGTGATGTTGAAAAAGAGGAGTAAGCTGTGGAATCGTTATCAGGGATCATTAAGTCGTCTTGGGGGACGACTCATGGCATGAAAAAGTGGATATGGATGCATCTTCTATGTCCTCTCCTACTCATGCTCTTTGTTTTTATCATTTGTCATTATTCTTTGACACAGATGCAGATTAACGCATTAAGTTTAAACCCTTATTTACCGATGTATGGTGTGAGTTTGTTTCTCTTCGCGCCTTTTTTTTGTTTCGCCTTAAAAACAGGCTTAGAAAAACTCGCTGGTCGGCCTTACATGTTTTATGACATCTATGTTGCTATTCCTAATTTGTGGTCTGCAATGGGTCTCGCTGTCGTTTTTGTGATGGTTTTTTACGGTCTGTTCGCATTAAAGGTATCGCTCTTGCCTCATGTTCGATCCGTTGCGCTTAATGTATTGCTTCAAGTGGGTTACGATATTGTCCAATTTTGTGTGCTAGCTATAGCCTGTCTTTCCGTTGTTTTGGAGTTAAGGACACCCAAAGGTTTTGTGGTTTCTATCCAAAGAGCGTTTCACGTCATGGTGCGACATACTGGTCGGGTTGTTCTGCTAGCACTTTACGTGGCTTTTTGGTTTGTGTTCTTATCGGTGTTGAATGAGCTGGCGTTGTCAGTGGGGCATCTAGTGGGTCTTGTTGTCGCTTTGTGTTCGATTATTTTTTATGTTTACCTGATTCCGTACCAACTGATTCTTATTGCTAGGTTTGGAAAAACAATAAATTAACCCGAGCTCGGGTTAGATTAGACCTTCTTTGAGGCTACGCATTGATAGTTAAGTGTTCCGGGTATACGATGGATCTGTAAAGCACTAAAAAGGATGTTAGGTATATCATGAAATACGTTTCTGCTTGTTCCGACCTAAATCCTGGGGATTATAGGTTTCCGTGGAGTGATTCTGTTTCTATAAAAAACGAACACTCAGAAGTACTTGCTTTGTCGTCACATTACGCGAATCGCCTGGGGTTTCGGAATCCTATTGACGCGCTTGGTGTTACTCCCTTTGATATCATGCGTCCTATTGTTGAGATAGCACCTAATCTGATTGCTCAAGATAGGGCGGCGTTAACAGAGCAGAAATCTAAAACCTACCTAGCACTGGTGATGCATTCGTCTAGTGAGATTAAGCCTCGCATCACTGTGCGTCAGCCTGTTGACTCGTACATTGTATCGAATCATAAAACCTTGCATTCAGGTTTGTTTGCAGAGCATTTTTACAAGAGTATACAGCAGATTGATCGGCGGTTTTATCGGGGTATGCAAGCGTCATATCAGGTCATCGCTACGTATGACGGTTTGACTCTTAGAGAAACACAAGTGATGTATTATTTGTTGCTGGGTATGAACTCTGCTCAAATCAGCGAAAAGTTGCGGCTATCCCAGCGAACCGTGCAGCATTATATCGAAAACATCAAAGACAAGATGGGCTGCACCACCACCAGCCAACTCATCGAGCTTGCTACATATTTAGGATTTAATACCTTTATCCCTGAGTCGTTGCTCAAATAAAAAAACCTGGAACATCCAAAAGAATATTCCAGGTTGGGAGGTAAGAGCTGTAGAGGCCCATTGTGGGTTCATGGGGGATCGCAGCGTTTAGAGCCTGATCGCGCGAGTTAAAAAATCAATGAGTTAGGTGTACTTTGACCATTATACCTTGTATTTATGGAGAAAAAATCCTAAAATACAAGGTATGAAAGATCGATTTTTAAATAATTCTTTGCGAGAGTGTCTCGCACATTCGCCTGCAGTGGTCCTTTTGGGGGCTCGCCAGGTCGGTAAAACCACGCTTGCAAAAGCTGTGTCTCAAGACATGAATGCCATTTATTTGGATTTAGAATCCCCAGAAGATGTGTTGAAAATCAGTGATGCTAGAGCGTATTTTTCAGCACATTCAGACAAGCTGATTATTTTGGATGAGGTACAACGTCAACCAGATCTTTTTATGACACTGCGCGGAGTGATTGATAGTAATCGAGAGAAGGGGCGTCGCACGGGTCAGTTTTTATTGCTTGGTTCTGCTTCGATGGACTTAATGAGGCAGTCATCAGAGAGCTTGGCGGGGCGCATCAAACACCTTGAAATGAGTGGATTCAATATGTTTGAGGTGCTGGAAGACGAACAAAATCAATTATGGCTACGTGGCGGGTTTCCAGAAAGTTTTTTGGCAGAATCGGATCACTGGGCGATGGATTGGTTGGAAGATTTGATTCGCACATATCTTGAAAGAGATATCCCACAGATGGGATTTCGTTATCCAGCAGATCGATTGCGTCGTTTGTGGACTATGTTGGCTCACCTGCAAGGGGAGACGGTTAATACCTCCAAACTGGCGATGAATATCGACGTTGACCCTAAGGTAGTGAGGCATAACATTGACCTGCTTGTGGACTTACTGTTGGTTAGGCGACTTGATCCATGGTATGAAAATGCTAAGAAGCGCTTGGTGAAATCTCCTCGCTATTATGTTCGAGACAGTGGGATTTTACATCGTCTATTGGGAATACATACTTACGATGATTTGCTGTCTCATCCGGTGTTAGGGAAAAGTTGGGAGGGGTTTGTTATTGAAAATATTCTGTCTATTTTGCCTAAGTATGCAGAAGCTTATTTTTATCGAACAGCAGCAGGAGCAGAGTTAGATTTGGTCTTACGATTTTCATCGCAGGACGTGTGGGCTATTGAGATTAAACATGGATTAACGCCAAAATTGAGTAAACACTTTCATCAAACATGTGCTGATGTCGGAGCAAGTAAAAAAATGGTTATTTATGGTGGTGATGATTGCTTTTCTTTGGGTAAAGAGGTAGAGGTCATGTCTTTGAAGCATGGCATGCACGAGCTTCAAAAAAAAGATGACAAAAACCCCGAACTCGGGTTGCTCAAATAAAAAAACCTGGAACATCCAAAGACATTCCAGGCTGGGAGGTAGGGACTTGGGTCCCACAACCGCTGATGTTTCCGGGTCAGCAGTCATTGTGAGGGGATGTTAATCCCACTCTAGTGCGCCGCCGGTTTGGTATTCGGTGACACGCGTTTCAAAGAAGTTTTTCTCTTTTTTGAGGTCCATCATTTCACTCATCCAAGGGAAGGGGTTTTCCACACCGTTGTACTGCTCTGGCAAGCCAAGTTGCAGTAAGCGGCGGTTGGCAATGAAGCGTAGGTAGTCATGGAACATCGCAGCGTTTAGTCCCAGAACGCCACGAGGCATGGTGTCTTTCGCATAAGCGTATTCCAAATCCACACCTTCAGTGACCATATTAATGACCTCTTGTTGGAAAGCGTCGTCCCACAAGTGTGGGTTTTCAATCTTGATTTGATTGATCACATCAATACCGAAGTTCACGTGCATGGACTCATCGCGTAAAATGTATTGGAACTGCTCGGATGTTCCGGTCATTTTACCTTGACGGCCCATCGCTAAAATTTGCGTAAAGCCCACGTAAAAGAAAAGACCCTCAAGCACCACGTAAAACGCAATGAGATTACGCAGTAGTGCTTGATCGTCTTTTGGGGTACCTGTTTTGAAGTTAGGGTCTTCAAGGTTTTTGGTTTGCTTTAACGCCCATTCCGCTTTGCGTGAAATCGAAGGGATTTCGCGGTACATGTTAAAGATCTCACCTTCATCAAGACCTAAGCTTTCGATGATGTGTTGATAGGAATGCGTATGAAGCGCTTCTTCGAAGGCTTGACGCAATAAATACTGACGGCATTCAGGGTTGGTGATGAGCTTGTAAATAGCAAGCACCAGGTTATTGGCAACCAAGGAATCCGCGGTTGCAAAGAAGCCCAAGCTTCGTTTCACAATCACGCGCTCATCATTAGTCAAACCATTGGGGTCTCGCCAGCGAGCAACGTCTGCTGCCATGCTGATTTCGTTAGGCATCCAGTGGTTCGCGCAGCCATCCAGGTATTTTTGCCACGCCCAGGTGTATTTAAACGGCACCAACTGGTTCACATCGTAAGGGCAGTTGATGATTTGTTTTTCTTTCACCGTAATGCGTCGGAAGGGTGAATCCACTTCAGAGCTAGGTGCATCAGCAGGTGTTGGTTCAGGGGCTGTAAAAGCTTCGGGTGTGGGTGTAAACGTTTCGGCGGGCTCGGGTGTGGATGCTACAGCAGCAGCATCTGTTTCCAGTTCATCCCAGCTTATATGTGACATAACAGTTCTCCTTTAAAAATTTATTGACAGGCTTCGCAGTCAGGATCATCGATGGCGCACATTTTAGGTGCTCCAGTTTGAACAGCGTTTAAAGCGCCATCAGAGATGGTTGCTTTTTCTGTGCTGGTAGCACCAATGCTGCGTAAGTAGTAAGTGGTTTTTAGGCCGTGTATCCAAGCCATTTTATACACAATATCCAGTTTCTTACCAGAAGGCTCAGCCATGTAGAGGTTAAGTGACTGGGCTTGGTCAATCCATTTTTGGCGTCGTGACGCAGATTCAATGAGCCAGCGAGGTGAGACTTCAAACGCCGTTGCATAACGTTGTTTGAGTTCAGCAGGAATGCGATCGATGGATTGAACACTACCGTTGTAGTATTTAAGGTCGTGTACCATCACTTGATCCCATAAGCCTAAGGCTTTTAAGTCGCGTGCTAAATAGGTGTTTACGACCGTGAACTCACCAGACATGTTCGATTTAACGTACAAGTTTTGGTAGGTAGGTTCGATGGATTGTGAGACACCACAAATGTTTGAGATGGTAGCCGTTGGAGCGATGGCCATGAGGTTGGAGTTACGCATACCTGCTTTTTTCACGCGTTTTCGCAAGGCTTTCCAGTCTAGGGTGGTCTCTTGGTTTTGTTCGATGTGGCCGCCACGTTCTTTCATCAGCATCTCAATGGAGTCGATAGGCATGATGCCTTGATCCCATAAAGAGCCTTCGTAACTGCTGTACGTACCACGTTCTTCGGCTAACACAGTGGAGGCGTGGATAGCGTGCCAGCTAATGGCTTCCATGGAGCGATCAGCGAACTGCACAGCTGCATCAGATGAGTAAGCAATACCCTGCTCAAACAGCGCATCTTGGAAACCCATGATGCCTAAGCCAACAGGGCGGTGCTTAATGTTAGCATTACGAGCGGCGTCTACTGTGTAGTAGTTGATGTCGATGACGTTATCGAGCATACGAACAGCTGTTTGAACGGTTTTGGCTAGTTTTTCTTCGTCAAGCTTGCCGTTTTTGATGTGGCGAACCAAGTTAATGCTACCTAAGTTACACACAGCGATTTCGTCGCCTTCAGGTCCAGCACCTGAGCGAGTGTTTAAGGTGATTTCGGTGCATAGGTTGGAGCTATGAATCACGCCAGCGTGTTGCTGTGGTGAACGAATGTTGCAAGGATCTTTGAAGGTAATCCAAGGATGGCCTGTTTCAAAGAGCATGCCTAGCATCTTACGCCACAAGTCAACGGCTCGGATGGTTTTGCCGCGTAGCGTGCCTTTTTCAACTTGCGCTTCATAGGCTTCGTACTTGTTACGGAAGTCTTGACCGTAACTATCATGCAAGTCAGGCGTGTCGTCGGGTGAGAACAAGGTCCAGTTTTGATCGTTCATCACACGTTCCATGAACAGATCAGGTACCCAGTTGGCTGTGTTCATGTCGTGTGTGCGACGTCGATCATCACCCGTGTTTTTACGCAGTTCCAAAAATTCTTCGACATCCATGTGCCATGTTTCTAGGTAACCACACACAGCCCCTTTGCGTTTACCGCCTTGGTTTACGGCAATGGCTGTTGCGTCTGCGACGTTCATGAAAGGAACAACGCCGAGTGATTTGCCGTTGGTGCCTTTGATGCGAGCGCCTAAGCCGCGGACAGGTGTCCAGTCGTTACCGATTCCGCCAGCAAATTTAGAGAGCATGGCGTTGTCTTTGATGGAACCGTAAATACCGTTGAGGCAGTCTGGGATGGTGGTGAGGAAGCAGCTTGAAAGCTGGGGATGGCAGGTACCTGAGTTAAACAGGGTGGGAGTGGATGGCATGTAGTCGAACTGTGAGATCAGGTTGTAGAACTCAATAGCACGTTCGTTGCGTTGATCGCCTTCACAGTGCGCAAGACCCATAGCCACACGCATGAAAAAGATTTGCGGTAATTCGATGCGTTGCTCTTTCCAGTGAATGAAATAACGATCGTACAGGGTTTGCATGCTCAAATACGTGAATAAATGATCGCGGCTGGGGTCTAAAGCATCAGCTAATCGATCAAGATCGAAGTCATTGCATTCAGGCATAAGTAATTCGTGCTCGATACCAAAAGACATGAACGCATGGAAGGACTCTTTATAATGTGAGGTGAAGTCTGTTTCAGAAATGTCGTGTTGAATGCCTAAAGCAGTGAAGTTTTCTTCTTGTAGTTGACGAAGTAGTAAGCGAGCTGAGACGAAGGTGTAGTCTGGGTCGTTCTCCACGTGAGTACGTGCTGTTAGTACCAAGGTTTTTTGCACGTCTGTGAGCGCAACGCCATCAAAGAGGTTAGCTTCAGTGGCAGCCAAAATGTCGTCAGAGGAAGCGGCTTCGATGCCCTCACAGGCTTTATCAACGATGGCTTTCAACCAAGCGCGATCGAGAGGCTTGGTGGAGCCATCTGATAAGGTGACGTTGATGGAGGGTTGCTCTTGCTTGGCGGCCTCAGCTGCAGCAGTTTCTTCTAGACGGGCTTGGTGGCGTGCTTCACGGTAGAGCACGTAGCTTCTGGCTACTTTGTGTTCACCTGCGCACATTAAGGCAAACTCGACTTTGTTTTGGATGACTTCGATATCGATCATCGGGCCGTCGTTTTGGACTTGTTGGGTGATGAGATTGGTGAGTTGGTTGGCGATCTCGTTGATTCGGTTTGAGTCAGCGGCGCTATCACCCTCAACAGCGAGGAAGGCTTTTTTGATAGCTGTGGCAACTCGGTCAGGGTTATAGGCTACCACTCGGCGGTCCCTTTTAATGACTTTTAGCGCACCTGGCGTTAAGAGATCTAGAGATTGAGGAGGGGTGGTGGTCGGTGCTGAGGGTGTATCAACGGGGCTGTTCATGGGTATGGATCCTTTTTGGTAGCTCTTCCATGGCTATGTGTATTAAAAGTACACATCCAGGTTTGGGTAAAAAAAATACGCTGAGACGCAATATGTAGTTGCTCTCCTGCCTTACAGGCACAAGATAGTGTGTTTGATTGGCCGTTGCAAGGGGATATCATGGGAATAAAATGTGGATAAGATGTGAAAAAAAGAGGGTCTCAGAATAACTGCTTTTCTTTCATTGACTTGGGTATTCTGTTCTAATTTTGATCAAAATAAAATAAATTCGCGGGATGTGGTTAGGGGTCGTTCACAATGATTCCCATGTCGGTGTACTTTGCTATACACTGGATCGAGATAGCTCGAAGGTGAGCTGAACGTATTGTTGTGTTGTCTTGAGGATAACGCATTAAGGGGTCATTTTTATGACAGGCAAGGATGTCTTTCAGGGCGGTTACCGCCTGAATGTGGGCATGGTGTTGGTGAATCCATCCAATGAGGTCTTCTGGGCAAAGCGCGCAGGTGCTCGCTCGTGGCAGTTTCCGCAGGGGGGCGTATTGGAGGGTGAAACCTTAGAAGAAACCATGTACCGAGAGCTGCAAGAAGAGGTTGGGCTTAAAGCCAATCAGGTATCAATCATCGCAAAATCAGGACGTTGGCACCAATACGACATCCCGCCAGCCTTTCAACGACCAGATCGCACACCATGCTTGGGGCAAAGGCAGCGGTGGTTTTTGCTTCGCTTTGAGCAAGATGACTCGCTGATCAACCTGAATGTTTCGCCTAAGCCTGAGCTGAGTCATTGGCGCTGGGTGGATTTTTGGACGCCTGCCAAAGAGTGTGTCGCTTTTAAGAGTGAGATTTACACACACGTGCTGAAGGAGTTTGCTGGGATTTTAGGGGTTGATCAAAAATAACACATTTTTCATCACTCTTATATTATAATACTATCAGGTGGCACCATTAAATCTGATGAGGGAGTGAGAGGGCGTGGATGAAGCTCAGCATTTAACGAAAGATCTGTTGCGTAAGGTCAATCAGGCTGTAGACGCTGCGCCCACCTTGTCGGACGCGCTAGACACTTATCTTGCTCATTTAAAAGAGACGATTCCCTGTGACGGTTGCGCACTGTTCTTATGTGATGATGACGCTGGTGCCTATGTGCTAGTGGCAACCGATTCTGTCCCGGTTTCTGGTGACTCGCCTATTCGTGTGAAGTATGGTGAAGGCTTAGTGGGTTTCGTGGCTGAAAAAGAAGCCCTGTTGAACGAACCTATTTATAAGGAGCATGACCAATACATCGGCTTGAAGCGCTTGGATGACTCATCGTTCGAGACGTTTTTAGGCGTACCCATTATTGATGACGGTGAATTGCAAGGTGTGGCGGTTCTGTATCGTGAAGATATCACCGAGTTTTCCGATGAGCAATGCTCCATAGGTTTAACGCTAACCATCAATTTAGCTGGTTTGATCGCGCGTGGAAAAGCAAAAGGTGATGTTGCCAAATTGCTTGCACCGAAACGTCGGTCGCGTTATAAAAATAAAGCCTTGTCTGGTTTGCCCGGCGCGCCTGGTATTGCTGTGGGTAAGGGAGTGCTGGTTTTTCCAGAGGCTGATTTAGATGCAGTACCTGATCGAGAGATTAGTGATGTCGATAAAGAGATAGATCGTTTTGATTCAGCTTTGAAGCAAGCTCGTGAAGAGATGATGGATTTGCATCGCCGCGCAAAAGACACTTTCTCTGCTGCGGAAAGTGCTATTTTTGACGCCTATTTGAGAATTCTAGATAGCAGAAGTTTCAGTGATCAAGTGCACGCCCTCATTGAAGAAAAACAATGGGCAGAAGGCGCGCTTCGACGAGTCATCAAAGCACAAGCGGCGCAGTTTGAAGCGTTGGATGATGCGTATTTATCAGAAAGAGCAGACGACCTGCTCGATCTGGGTCGACGTGTTTTGTTTTTCTTGCAAGAGAAAGAGCGAGAAACACGAAGCTATCCCGAAAACACAGTCTTGGTTGGTGAAGCCTTAAGCGTCACGACGCTATTGGAAGTGCCTCATGATCGACTCGTGGGTATTGTGTCTAAAACGGGTTCTGCGAATGCTCATGTTGCTATACTCGCACGCGCTTTGGGCGTGCCTGCTGTCATGGGTATGGAAGGTGTGTCGGCCTTAGATTTTTCCAATAAAACTGTGATTGTCGATGGGTATTACGGGCAAGTGTATGTGTCACCGTCGCGCACGCTGAAAGAAGAGTTTATTGCCCTTAGCCAAGAAGAAGTTGAGCTTGATGCCGACTTGGCAAGCTTAAAACGAAAACAGGCTAAAACAACCGATGGTCATCGTGTACAGTTGCTGGTGAATGCAGGTTTGACCGTGGACCAAGACATTGCAAAACGAGTCGGCGCAGAAGGTGTGGGTTTGTATCGTTCAGAAATGTTATTCATGCAAAAAGAACGTTTCCCCACTGAAAATGAGCAGTACGAAGTGTATCGTGAGTTAGTGCAGTCATTTCCAAAAGTGCCCATCACCATGCGAACCTTAGACATTGGTGGCGACAAGATACTCCCTTACTTCCCGATTGAAGAAGACAATCCATTTTTAGGTTGGCGAGGTGTTCGCGTCACCTTAGATCATCCTGAAATTTTCTTACAACAAGTGCGCGCGATGATTCGTGCAAGCGAAGGGCATGAGCAATTTCGTATGATGTTGCCGATGGTGATGTCCTTGAGTGATGTGGAAGATTCCTTGCGGTTGATTATGCAGGCGCATCAAGAGTTGGTTGAATCTGGTTTGGATGTAGAGATGCCCGCTGTCGGCACAATGGTAGAAGTGCCAGCTGCTGTGTATCAAAGTGAAGAATTGGCGAAGCGTTTGAGCTTTTTATCTGTCGGCAGTAATGATCTAACCCAACATATTTTGGCGATTGATCGTAACAATTCACGCGTGGCTGATTTGTATGATAGTTTGCATCCAGCTGTATTAAGAGCGTTAAAGCAGGTGGTGAAGGCAGGGCATCGTGCCGGTAAGCCGGTGGGTATCTGTGGGGAAATGTGCAGTGATCCGTTGGCTGTGATTTTGTTGTTGGCCTTAGGTTTTGATTCCTTGAGCATGAATGCGCGTATTTTGCCACGAATGAAATGGGTGATTCGTAGTTTTAGTTTGGAAGAGGCCCAAGCCTTATTGAAAGAGGCTTTGAGTATGCACGATCCTAAGGAAGTGCGAGAATTACTTGAAGGTGCATTGGATGCTGCGGGGTTAGGTGGTTTGATAAGGGCAGGTCGTCAGTAGCACTTGTTGTTGTGTGTGTGGCGGTATAGACTTTTGTTTTATACAAGGTTGTCATCCCTTTGAAAAAAGGGATCCAGATAAATTAGACGCTGGCCAAGCCAGCTCTTTCAAGCGTTCATCGAACGCTTAGATGTGTAAACGTTGATCCAACTGGATTCCTGCTTTCGCAGGAATGACAATAGAGAGAGGTCCCATGATCCACTACCCACACATTGATCCCGTTGCGTTTTCTGTCGGTCCCTTAGCCGTGCATTGGTATGGTTTGATGTATTTATTCGGTTTTTTGGCGGCCTGGTGTTTGGCGTATGTGCGTCGAGCGCATGCAACACCAGCGTGGACCACAGATCAATTATCAGATTTAATTTTCTACACAGCCATTGGTTTGATTGTTGGTGGGCGTTTGGGATATGTCTTGGTGTATAGCTGGGGTCCCTTTTTAGAACATCCATCGATACTGTTTAAAATTTGGGAAGGAGGTATGTCTTTCCATGGTGGTATGCTGGGAGCGGCTGCTGGTGTGTTTGTTTACGCGCGTGTAGCGAAACGCGCTTGGGTCAATGTGATCGATTTTGTAGCACCTCTGGTGCCCATTGGTTTGGGTGCAGGCCGTTTAGGTAACTTTATTAACAATGAATTGTGGGGGCGGGTCACTCACGTACCATGGGCAATGGTTGGCACATCTTATAGTTCTGGCCCGCGTCATCCCTCGCAGTTGTACGAATTTTGCTTAGAAGGGGTGTGTCTTTTTCTGATTTTGTGGTTTTACACGCGTAAGCCTAAGCCAAGTTTTGCTCCTTCTGCCTTATTTTTGTTATCCTATGGCCTGATGCGATTCAGTGTTGAGTTTTTTCGTCAGCCCGATCCTCAGTTAGGTTTTGTTGCCTTCGGTTGGATGACGATGGGTCAATTGCTGTCCATTCCCATGGTTTTGGCAGGTGGAATCGCTTTGATATGGACTTATCGTCGAAATGCACAAGGAGCAAGCGCATGGTCAAGCAAATCGTCCTGATTATTTTATTGTCAGTTTTTGCACTCTTTTTCCGGGTTGAATTGGGTCACGTGCTCGATGCTATTGTGTTGTTACACAATAAAATTTACCAAATGCTACACGTGATTTTCTCGGATGGATCCATAGGAAGCATTATCCAAAACTTGATCTCGCTCTTGATTTTACCGTGCTTGGGTGGCTTAATCGTTGCCTTAGTGTTCTGGTTGGTCAAGCGCTCAGCCATGCCTCATATCATGGCTGTGGTGTGGATTTTATGGTTGGTATTGTTGGTCACCATGATCGCTCAGACCAACTTATCAGGCCATGCTGTGGTGAGTGGTATGCATCACCACTCCAGCGTTATATAAAAGAGGAGTTTTCGTGAGTAATCCGTGCGATGAGCAACAATACTTGGATTTATTAGCGTCCATTTTAAACGATGGTGTGGATCGGGGCGATCGCACCGGCACGGGTACTCGAAGCTTATTCTCGCGTCAAATGCGTTTTGATTTGCGAGATCAATTTCCGCTGCTGACAACTAAGAAGCTGCATTTGCCGAGTATTGTGCATGAACTGTTGTGGTTTCTAAGTGGTGATACCAACATTCGTTACTTGAAAGAAAACAAAGTTAGGATTTGGGATGACTGGGCGGATGAAAACGGTGATTTGGGTCCGGTGTATGGCAAGCAATGGCGTCGCTGGGAAACAGCTGATGGTCGGGTCATTGATCAAATGGCTCAGGTTGTTGATAGCATCAAAAATAATCCTAACAGTCGTAGGCACATTGTCAGTGCATGGAATGTGGCTGATGTCGAAAAGATGGCTTTGCCTCCCTGTCATTTATTGTTTCAGTTTTACGTCGCAAATGGCGAATTATCCTGTCAGTTGATTCAGCGGTCTGCGGATGTGTTTTTGGGCGTGCCTTTCAACATTGCATCGTATTCACTTCTGACTTACATGGTTGCGCAGCAGTGCGATTTAACACCTCGAGAGTTTATTTGGTGTGGGGGTGATGCTCACTTGTATCATAACCATTTTGATCAAGCCAAAGAGCAATTAACACGCCAACCTTTCGCACCACCTAAGCTTGTGATTCAACGCAAGCCAGGGGATTTATTTAGCTACACTTACGATGATTTTGTGTTTGAGAATTATCAACATCATCCTACCATTAAAGCGCCTATCGCCGTTTAGCAGGTGGCTCTCCCCCTGGCCAGCCAGCGTCATTGCGAGCGAAGCGCGGCAACCCAGAATAAATCCCACGTTAGTGGGGGTGTTTACACCAATGAGCCTTCTTTAGAAGGCTTTTTTGGATCCCAATAAACACACGTCCCCCGGTCTGTGAAACAGATCCGGGGGATCTATTTGGACCCCCAGCGGATTCGCTAGCGCGAACCGGGGGGTGTGCATGAGAGAGTAGCGGATTACCGATTCTCTTGCATCGATTGTATTCCTTGTAACACCGTCCAAGCTTCGTAAAGCGGATAATCATCCACAGCCAGTTGAGTTTGGGTTGTGTCTTTTTTGGTGCTCAGGATAGGCATGTTGTCACCCGTGAGGTGGTTGCCGTAGTTGGATTCTGAAAGATCAATGCCCTTGTGTTTATTTTTAGTGACTGTCAGTTTAGGCACAATCACATCGGGTATCACACCATGGGTTTGTATTTCTGTGCCAGCAGGGGTGTAATAGAGTGATGTGGTTAGCTTCACAGCACTGTCGTGGTCTATCGGTAAAATGCTTTGAACAGATCCCTTACCAAAGCTTTTTTCTCCAACAACGACAGCACGATGGTAGTCGTGTAGAGCGCCAGCGACAATTTCGGAAGCAGACGCAGACGCTTGGTTGATGAGTACAACCACAGGAATGCCTTTGAAGAAATCAGACCCTTTGGTTTTAAAGACTTTGTTTTCTTCTGTCAAACGGCCTTTGATAGAAACCGTTTTGCCATCGTAAGGTTTGACTTGTTTTTTCGTTAAGAAGAGACCAGTCACGTCATTAGCTTCAGTCAAAATGCCACCCGGGTTGTTTCTCACATCAATAATAATGCCTTTTATAGGGTGTTTTTTTCTGATGGCTTTAATGCCTTTTTTGATTTTCTTGCGTAGACCTTTTTGGAAAATAGCAATATGTATTCGCACGTAGCCAGGTTCGATCTCAGTGAGTGTCACAGAGCTGTACGTGATTTTTTTGCGTTTGATGTTAAAGGTTAGGGGGCGTTTAGCATTTTTCCGAAGGACACTTAATTTGACGCGAGTCCCTTCTTTGCCTTTTATAAGGTTCACTGCATCAGATATGCTCGTGTCACGAATTAAGGTGTTGTTGATTTTGAAAATTAAGTCATCCGCTTTTAGTCCAGCTTTTTTGGCGGGCGATCCATCTATGGTGTTCATCACCTTAATTAATCCATCTTCCACTGTGATCTCAACGCCAATACCAACAAAGTGACCGTCCATGGATTCTTCCAGTGAAGACAGGTTCTTTTTGTTGAGGTATTGGGAGTGTGGATCGAGGCGAGTGAGCATGCCTGTCGCTGCATCTTGAAGCAAGTCGTGGAAAGAAACGTTTTGAATGTAATAATGATGGACGGTGTAGAGCACCTTGAAGAAGTGATCAAGATCGGCTTTCTTTGCTGTTGCTTCTCGAACGAGAGGTGTTGTAGCAGCGGTGTCTTTGGCTGCGTAGCTGCCACTAAGAAGTGTGATTAGGCTGAGTCCGAGGGTGAGTAACGTTCGACGAATCATGATGCCTCCAGCGGGAGTGGTAATGCTGTTTTTTCAGCCATAGCAAGGGGTTAATTGGTTGTGCTTGATAGCGCAACTCAAAGTATAGTCCAGGTCTTACATACCCACCACTGTTCCCAACAGTCGCTACTTCTTGGCCTTGTGACACCCAATCGCCAGGTTCTGCTTCTAAGTAGCGATTTCGACCATACAAGGAAAGATAACCGTTGTGATGGTCGATGATCATCAAATGCCCGTAGCCTGGTAGCCACTTAGCAAAGACCACTTCTCCATCTGCAATAGCGTGGACTGGGTTGCCACTTTTCGCTCGAATAATCATGCCGTGTTGCTTGAGAGAGGTATTGTGGTAGGCATCCCCGTAGGCAGTATCCACATACCCTCGTGTTGGCCAGAATAAGCTGTTGGGTTTAAAAGGGGCTTGTTCACCGGTAGGTGTAAGTGGTTCTAAGCGTTTGTTGCTCAACCAGGCAAGCGGATTGCGTTGCTCTTTTAGGCGCTCTTCTTTGATCACATCATCCAAGTGGGCAATGATGGTTTGTCTGGATTTCTTTGTGTTTTCGAGAGCTGTCATCGAGCTTTGTTGTTCTTTTAATAGGCCTTGGAGCTGGTCTGCTTTTTGGAGGAGGGAGGCTTTGTTTTCTTCTAGCTGCTTTTGCAATGCGCGTAGCTTTTTCATGTCTGCTTCGCGTTTGGACTCAATAACTTTTTGGTAGTGGTCCATGTCATTTAAGTCTTGATGGGATTTATCCGATAAAAGCCATTTGAGTTTTGGTTGTTGTTTCCATAAGTAACTTACCTGTAATAAATGCTTGATGGATGCAATAGTGGTTTTAATGGTGGCTTGAAGAGCTGCTTGTTTGACTCTTAAAACCTCTTGTTCTTTTTTGTTTGTTTGAATGCTTTTTTTGGTGTGGTCGAGTGATTGGCTTAAATGTGCTTCTTCCGTTTCTAAGGCTTGCAGTTGATCCGTTAGTTCAGCTCGCTTGGCGTAGGCTTCTTTTAATCGTTTGCTTTCAAAAAAAGAGGCGTGTGCTGTAGCGCACAAGAAAGCAAAAGCAAAAAAAAGGGTGAGTATGCGTTTGAAAGCAGTCATGACGAAGCTCCTTCTTCTAGGTTCGGTTAGCTGCGTTGTGCTTTAAATAAAGCGTCTGTGCCGGATCGAGCTAAATCAAGCATGGTTAGCAGTTGGTCTTGTGTGAAGGCTTGGTGCTCCGCCGTTCCTTGAATTTCAATGAATTCGCCTTTGTCGGACATGACGATATTCATATCGGTGTCAGCAGAAGAGTCGAGTTCGTAATCTAAGTCTAGGACTGGGAATCCATGAGACAAGCCTACTGAAATCGCTGCCACGTGTTGTTGCCAAGGGGAATGCTTGATTTGCTTGGTCTCTAGCATGTGTTGAATGGCATCGTGCAAAGCGATGCAGCCGCCGGTAATGGACGCGCAGCGGGTGCCGCCATCAGCTTGCAGAACATCGCAGTCGATGGTGATGGTGAAACCAGCCAGTTGGGAGAGGTCTACGCATTGACGCAAAGAGCGACCAATCAAGCGTTGAATTTCAACGGTGCGGCCGGATTGCTTGCCGCGACTCGCTTCACGAGCTGTGCGCGTGTGGGTGGCGCTAGGAAGCATGCTGTATTCGGCAGTGACCCAGCCTTGGTTGCTGTCTTTTAAAAAACGAGGGACAGTATCGCTAACGCTTGCGGTGCACAGAACGCGCGTGTCGCCGATAGAAAACAAAACCGAGCCAGCGGCGTGTTTGGTGAATTGGCGCTGAATGCTGATGGGGCGTAGTTGTTTTGGGTCACGTTCTGTCATGGCTTAGCTCCTAGGGTTAAGGCTCTAGGGTATCGGAAGCTGCTTGCTGGATCAATCGATTGCTCGGCAAGGCCATAGCGCGCTTTATTAATTTGTTAAAAATCAATATGTTATATTTTAAAAGCATTTCTATTTATAAAAACGCGGGCAATCTATTTGTAATTTCGCGGGTGTTTTATTTGTAAAAACGCGGACTTTTTGCTTATAATTTTATTGAGAGAGGCATACTAGAGGGGGGGATATGGCCTATCAACGTTGGATAACGAGCCTTATCCAGGCTTCTTTGCGAGAACGTAGGGCTACCTTGCTTGTTGGTCCTAGGCAAAGTGGAAAAACGACCTTGGTTAAGGAGCTTTTGCCTGAGAGTATCGATTATAGAACCTTAGATAATCTGACTTTGCTCTCAGCGGCTGAATCAGATCCCCATGAGTTTGTGAAAAGACAGGGTGATTTGATGGTAATTGATGAGATACAAAGAGTTCCAGAGTTACTAATGGCGATCAAAATGGAGCTTGATAGGAGTAATGATAAAGGTCAGTATTTGCTGACGGGCTCTGCAAATATTCGCCAGCTTTCGACAGTTAGGGAATCGTTAGCTGGGCGTGTTGCTAAAGTGCGTTTGCGTCCTTTGACACAGGGGGAGATAACCGGTAGGCAACCCACTTTTATACAAGACGCGATGCAACAAAAGATACCCGCTCCAGCATCTCATTACGATCGTAATGAAGTGATAGCTTTGGCTTTAAGGGGGGGGTTTCCAGAGCCTATGACCTTACAAGAAGAGTCTAGACCTGCTTGGCATAGGGATTATGTGAATGCTCTTGTTGATCATGACTTGGTTGATATCATTAATATTCGTCGACGGGACGACATGCAGCAGCTGTTATTCGTTTTAGCGGCTTGGTCGAGTCAGTACATAGATTTGAATGCGATACAATCAGCATTGTCAATCAAGCGTCCTACGTTGGAAACTTACTTGAATGCTTTAGAGGCTTTGTTTCTATTTGATCGTTTACCTGCTTACGCTAAAACCGACTACGCCCGCGTCGGAAAAAGGCCGAAATTGTATATGAATGACAGCGGTTTGATGGCTGCTATCCTAAATTGGGATCGAGATAGGGTGCGTTTAGATGATCAAAAGCTTGGTAAGCTTGTAGAAACATTTGTGTATAATGAGATTGCATCACATGTGTCGTGCTATTCAGGGTATCAATTGCATCATTATAGAGACAGGGAGAAGCGTGAAATTGATTTGTTGGTGGAGAGTGACAGAAGTGATCTATTGGGCATAGAGGTAAAGTCCGGCTCTGTTGTGAAGAAAGAGCATTTTAAGCATTTAGCGTGGTTTCGAGATAATCTGGTCAAAAAGGACCAATCTTTTGTTGGAGTTGTGTTGTATACCGGTGAGCATCTTGTTACGTTTGGTGATCGTTTATGGGCTGTTCCTATGGGATGCCTGTGGTAAATTGATTTTCTCTGGAGAGTTCTCATGACAAACACACGTTCACCCATCGATGCAGCGGCGATTGCTAAAGCCAGTGTCCGTATGGGACAGTTGCAAGTATCCGATCAGCACTTATTTTGGTGTGAGCGTAGGCCACAAGAAAAAGGTCGGCAAACGGTCTTGATGATGCAAGACGGTGAACCCGTATCGCTATTGCCAGAAGGCTATTCCGCTCGTTCTAAAGTGCATGAGTACGGTGGTGGTGACTATCGCGTGAGTCACGGTCGTTTGTTTTTTGTGAATGATGCAGATCAAGGTTTGTATGTGATGCCTCTCGATGGTTCGCAAGCGCCAGCACGCTTATCGTGTCTACTGGAAAACGGCGAGCGACGCTATGCGGATTGCGTGATTTCTCCTGATGGGCAAACAGCGGTTGCGGTGCAGGAAACACATACATCAGAAGGAGCAGTGTTGAATGATCTAGTGGCTTTTTCTACGAGTGATGTTGATCAAGAGCCCGTGGTATTGGTCACGGATGTCGATTTTGTAGCAGCGCCTGACTTTTCGCATGATGGCTCGCGTCTTGCATGGATTACCTGGGGAACCCAAGAGATGTCTTGGGAGCAAAGCGATTTGTGGATCGCTGATTGGCAAGATGGGTTTTTGGTGAATACCAAAAACCTCTCCTTTCATGAGTCGTCTAGCTATTTGCAACCGACGTGGTCTGCGTCAGGGAAGCTTTATTATTCCTGTGATTTAAAAGGACATTGGGAAATTTATTGTTACGATGGCGAGTCTCGAGAACGCGTGTGTGAACTCCCGGGTGAATGTGGTTATCCTGCATGGATATTTGGCTGTTGTTGTTTTTGTGTCGATGCAAACGATGTCATTATAGCTATTGTTGGGCAGCCTGGGCAGAATCAGTTATGTCGTATTGAAAACGGACAACTGAAAACCATTGATCTCCCTCTAACAGACTTTGACCCAACGCTTGCTTTATCTAATTCACAGGTTTTTTATTTGGCGAGTCATTCTTGTCGCCCGAAAACCATTGACGCCTTGTCCTTAAGCGATTTTTCTTCTCGATCTGTATCGTCTCCAGGAAGATCGTTTGAGGGCTTGGTGGCTGCTAAGGCCATTTCTTTTCCTGGAGAAGAGGGTGGAGAGGTGCATGCTTTTTATTACGAAGCAAGCGAAGGGCCGTCGCCTTTGATTGTCGCTGCTCATGGAGGTCCAACCGCGTATTCTGACGCCTCTTATCAGTTGGCGATACAGTTTTGGGTATCGCGTGGTTATTCCTATCTTGATGTTAACTATCGAGGTAGCGCCGGTTATGGTCGTGCGTATAGGCGTGCGCTTTTGGAGCGATGGGGCGAGCTCGATGCGTCTGATTGTGTGCAAGCAGCGCGTTATGCGATCGCTCAAGGTTGGGTTGATCCCAAGCAGTGTTTTATTCGTGGTGGCAGTGCAGGTGGTTTAACCGTATTAAACGCTTTGATCCATGATGATGTGTTTGCTGCTGGTACCAGTTTGTATGGTGTGGTGGATTTGCTTACCTTGGAAGAGGCAACCCATAAGTTCGAAGCAAGCTACTTGATCAGTTTGGTGGGTGCGCTGCCGGAACATAAAGACCGCTACCACGATCGTTCACCACGTTATCATGCGGATCAGCTGAAAGCACCTGTGTTGTTTTTGCAGGGCTTAAAAGATGCTGTGGTGCCGCCTTCGCAAGTGAATGCGATGATGGCAGCTATGGATAAAGCTGGAAAACCGTACCGATATCAAGCGTATCCTGAAGAAGGGCATGGTTTTCGTTCTGAAGACACGCTCATTGATGCTTTAAATCGCGAGCATGCGTTTTATCAGGATGTGATTGCTGCTGTCACCCCATTGAAAAATGGGGTCCAGTGAACCAAAGGTGCATCAGTGCTGAGATACTCGCGTCAAGCGCGAGCACTCCGACGAGGATGTGCTTCGCGGTATTGCTTCGCAATTCGCTCAGCGCTAAACCGGTTTGCAGGAATGACAGTGGAGGAGGTTCATTTCGAGCCCTACCTCTTTACTTTTCTTTGGGCATGTGTACACTTTCCCAAAATTTAACAAACTAAGGAGAGGATGTATGCCTGGATGTACAGATTTTTTTGCGAAATATAGGGCTATGCAAGCGTTACAAGAAGATAAGATTGCTAGATCTGGTTCGTGCCATGAAGCTTGGATTCGAATGGCGTACTTGACTAAGTTTGCTCAGTTGGAAGAGAAGATGAGTAGGGTATTAATGAGTGATCCTAGCAGAAAGGAGTGTGGTCGACAGTGGAATGCCACCCTTTTGAGAGTCCGAGGCGATCGACAGTATGCCCAGAGGTCACTTTCTTACGCAACGGCTGCTTGTCACTTTAAGCATGAAGAAGAGCAACAGAGTCCAACTGCAGGTCAGTAAATGCAAAGAACAACAGAAGATGAGCCTTCATGTGAGGGACTTCGGCAGGATCTTAACGCTATCACGAAAAGTAAGCACTCAAACCCTTGTCAGCTGTATCACGCGATGAGGGTTTACTTAACCTGTTTGGAGGATTGCAATCAGCTTGGTTCGCATCATGATATAGAAAGAGTTTGGAGGGAAAGTGTTGTTCAAAGGTTTCGATGCCAAGCATTTAAAGATGAAGCGAAGAGGCAACAAGCTGATACAGAGTGTTACAATGAGCTTCCAGCATCTTCTAGATAAATCAGCAAGTTAGAGCCTAAACTTAAGGTAAAGTTAGGTGCCAGAAAATTGACAATTAAGCTTAAAAAGGGTAGCATTTATTGAATACAGTCGATGTATTATTAAGGTAATATTAAAAGTCAATATAACACGAGGCAACTAGATATGAGAAATCAAGACACGGTATTAAATGCAGATATTCAAAACTTTCTTCGCAGAGGTTTAGGTAAAATTTCTCAGAATTGGCATGAAAATTCAGAAGAAGAAGTGAAAAAATTGTTACGCACTGCGTACCAAATGATGAGCGCGGAAGAGCGATTAGCTTTTGGCGAATACCAAGCGGATTGTAATCAATACGTGAGTACTTCTGGTTCTAAAGAAGAGACCCTTAGAATACAGCAGGCTATAAAAATGGCGTGTAGATCTGTTGGTCGAGTAGAGAAAGATTTTTATGTGCAATATGGGTTAAATGGCCTTTTTAAAAAAATGGCTGATGCCCGAACGAGTATTTCAGATGTTCTTCTTATGATTCAGGCGATGGCAAAAAAATGGGAGTTTGCTATTGGTTTTATGAGTGGTAGACGGTTTCCACGTAAGTTGGTTGAGGCAGCTTCCAAGCGTATTGAGGGAGAGTTTGATTTTCTGTTGAGCACTCATATGCTTTATAAGGTCGTTAATGCGCATGTTGAACAGCGTATTGATGAGCTTAAAGAGCATATTAAAAGCGAGAATGAGCCAGTGACTGTTATAGGAGGAGCTTCAAAAAGGCGTAGACGGAGTATTGGTAGAGATGTCGCTAGTAGGAGGAGATCGGCGAGTATCGCACGTTCGTCCGATGAGGAAATGGAAAGCTCAGTTAATCCCATTGAAGTATTTACAGAAGAGGAGGAGATTGCAGCTAAAAGTTTCTTGAAGACATACTTCAAAATAGATTTTGATAACTTAGGGATAAAAGATTTTCCTTGCTCGCCGCAGAATGTTTATGAGGTTTTGCAGAGACAGTTTGGCGAGTCAAAAGTGGTCGATAAGAAAGTAGGTGCTTTTTTCGAGCATCTTTCCACGGCGCTTTTTGAAAATCTAGGGATACATCGTTTAGCCGAGCATTTTAACAAACAAAAGTATGGAAAAAATACAACACAAATGGCAGATTCATTTGATAAATTAAAGAAATGCTTAAGATTGGTGTTCACTTGTATGTTTGTTAGCTCTGAACATAATAGTGCGATTGAAGAGCTAAGTGATGAGTTGGAGTCAATTAGAGCTAAGAAATCAGGGCAGGATCGATCAGGTGGGGATCAAGAAAGTGTAAAATCAGGGTTTGGTCAATACAGTCGAATCTTGGCCATGTTATCACCTGTTGTGATGAAGTTAAGTAATGATGAAGAGTTAAAAGAACAGCGTGCTAAGCTTCAAGTGAGTCGAGGAGAGCTGTCGTATCGCTTGCAATCTGATTTGGTGGGGCTTCGAAAAAAACTACAGGCAGATCGTGCCAAACTTGAGAAAGAACTAAAAGAGATCATAGCGGCTAAAGATGCTCTGATTCAATCGCTTAGTCAGACCGATAAAGATGCGGAGATTGTTAAATTATCTGGGCAGGTCAATGAGTTTCGCTCAATGGAGAGTCAGTATGAAGCTCTTCAAGAAAAACATAGAGAGCTTGAGAGTAGGATGGCTCAGTTTGAACAAGCAAACAAAGATCTTGCAGAAGATAATGAATCAAGAGTTGCTCAAAATGATGAAAAAGATGCTCGAATTGCTGATCTAGAAGCACAAATAGCTGCATTACAAAGCGCTAAAGCAACTGCCAAGCCTGGTGGACACGAATTATCCATTTGCTCTAAAAAATGCCCTGCGAAGGTACAAGAGGTGCTATCCGGTGTGGTTGTTGCTGTCGGTGCTTCCTTGGCAGCAGGTGGTATTTCTTTGTTTATACCTCAGGTGGCAAGCATGATGATGGGTGGCGCAGTCAATGCAAATCCCTTGGCAATGATTCTCATTGTAGCTGGAGTGTTGGTCGGTGGTCTGGCATCCTTAGGTGTTCAGCAGGCCAGGGTCAAAAACCTCGAGTGGAAGCTCAAACAGCAGGAGATGACCCCTGTGAAGACTGTATCTGCTCCAGTTTGATGTGCAATAGCAAATTGCAAATCCTACCCCAATACGTTAGACTTCCGTAGCTAAATCATTGCTGCGGAGCGTCTGCATGGATCACCTGATGACCTTTATCGCCCACCATTGGGTGCTTGTTTCTTTAACTGTTATTGTCTTTTTTGCTCTCATGATGGAGGAGCTTCGTGCCAAAGGCGCTCTAAGCGGTGGTGTGAACCCTCAAGAGGCTACCCAAAAAATCAATCGAGACAATGCATTACCGTTAGATATTCGTAACGAAGAAGGGTTTAAATCGGGACACATTGTGGGCTCCTTTCATTTGCCCGCGGATCAGTTTGACGAGCGCATCAAAAAATTAAACCCTCATAAACACCGCCCGATCATTGTTGTTTGCAACCATGGTCAGTCGGCTGGCAAGTATGTGCCCAAGCTAAAAGAGGCTGGTTTTGAGGATGTGGTTGTCTTATCAGGCGGCATACATGCCTGGAAAAAGGCTAACATGCCGGTAGTCAAAGATTAGGAGAGCTTTCATGGCTAAAGTCATCGTTTTTTCAAAAGCAAATTGCCCGTACTGCGACCGAGCCAAAGCGTTGCTAACGCACAAGCAGGCGGATTTTGAGGTATTGCGGATTGATATGGATCCAGCTAACCTCGCGGCCATGCAGGAGCGTGTTCCTAACGCGCGTACTGTGCCACAAATTTTTATTGGAGATCTGCACGTAGGTGGTTTCGATGATATGCATGCATTGGACCAAGCGGGCAAATTGGACGCGTTACTGAACGACGCATAACACACCTAAGGAGTAAACCATGAGCGACAACGCACAACCAGAATCAAACCAACCCGAATTTGGTATTCAGCGCATTTACACAAAAGACATTTCTTTTGAATCCCCAAACACACCAGCTGTGTTCTTGAAAGATTGGGAGCCAGAGCTCAACATGGATCTTTCCACGAAAACTACCCCTCTAGACGCAGATCACTATGAAGTTGTGTTGACTGTGACTGTGCAAGTGAAGATGAAAGAAGACACTGTGTTTTTAGCAGAAGTGCATCAAGCGGGAATCTTCTTGGCCAAGGGTTTCTCTCAAGAAGAAATGAAACCCATGTTGGGTAGCTTCTGTCCGAACGTGCTTTATCCTTACGCGCGTGAAGCGGTAACAGATCTTGTGATTCGTGGTGGATTCCCACAACTTTACTTAGCGCCTGTAAACTTCGACGCGTTGTATCAGCAACAAGAGCAAGAAGCCTCTGACGAAGTGAAGCACTAAGGCGAGATAACATGAGCAATCGTGGCCATAGTATAGCGGTGATAGGTGCAGGTTCCTGGGGAACTGCTTTAGCACTGCGCTTAGGTTTAAATGGCTGCGATGTACGTTTGTGGGGCAGGGACGTTTCGGCCATGCAACAGATGCAGGAAACGCGAGAAAATCAACGTTATCTGCCTGCTTGCACCTTACCTGATACCATCACCTGTCATGCTGATTTAGCAGCAGCGATTGACGGGGCCGATGACTGGTTGTTGGTGGTTCCTTCAAAAGCCTTTGATGAGACACTGGGCCGCTTACAAGAGCTAGCTCAAGGTCGCTCTCTTCGCATTGCTTGGGCAAGCAAAGGCTTGGACCCGAACACACACCGCTTTTTAGACGAAGTGGTGAAGCGCTACTTCCCTGACATACCCATGGCTGTGCTGTCAGGGCCTAGTTTTGCCGCTGAAGTCGCGCAATTGTGCCCAACAGCAGTTGTCGTTGCTGGTACGGATAAAACCTGGTTAAAGGAGCTTAGCGAAAGCTTTAATGCCGATCGTTTTCGTGTTTATGAAAACCATGACATGGCTGGTGTAGAGCTGTGTGGTGCCTTAAAAAATATTCTGGCGATAGCGGCGGGTATTTCTGATGGCATGGGTTTAGGGTCTAATGCTCGCGCGGCGCTTTTAACGCGTGGCATGGCTGAGATGAGACGTCTTGCTTCTTTCTTTGATGCTGATCCCGACACCTTAATGGGTTTGGCTGGTTTTGGTGATTTGTTACTGACAGCGATGGATGATCGATCCCGAAATCGTCGATTTGGCTTGGCCTTGGGTAAAGGTCAGTCTGTTGATGATGCCAAAGGTGGTATCGATCAAGTGATTGAGGGTATGGTTGCGTGTGAGATTGTGTATCGTCTTGCGCAAGATCAGTCTTTGTCTTTACCCATCATCGAACAAGTGTATGCGATTTGTTACGAATCACGTTCACCTGAGGAAGCATTGACTCAGCTGATGAGCCGAGAGCCTCGGAGTGAGGGCTAGGGGTGTTGTCTTAAGCACACGTCCCACGCGTCTGCGGAACGCAGATCCACCTCACTGCACACGTCCCACGCGTCTGCGGAACGCAGATCCGGGGGATCTATGTGGACCCCCAGCGGATTCGTTAGCACGAACCGGGGGGCGTGTGTGGTGTGGACCCCCAGCGGATTCGTTAGCACGAACCGGGGGGCGTGTGTGGTGTGGACCCCCAGCGGATTCGTTAGCACGAACCGGGGGGCGTGTGTGGTGCCAAAATAGTAAGGCAATAAAGTGGTTATAAACGTGAGTCAAAGTCATCATGCAAAGGGCGAACGTCCTTTTTTCTTATTAGAATCTCGTTTATCTAAAAAGCCTGCGCGCTTATACCATTCGCCCATTGGTTCTGTCGTTGCTCATTCAGCGCATGAGATTATCCCTGCACTAGAAACCATTGCAGACTGGCAAGCAGCCGGTGATCATGCGGTTGGGATGATGCATTACGAGGCAGCGTCAGCGTTTTCTGATTTACCAGTCGTTCCATCTGATGAGCCGCTGTTGGTGTTTTATCGTTTCACGGATTGTGATTTCCTCACCGATGATGAAGTGGATGCTTGGTTAGCCTTGCAGGAAGATCCTAAGGGAAAGTCCTGTACTATTAGCCATTGCCATCTGCGATGTGATCGTACATCGTACGGAGAAGCTTTTCAAAAAGTACAAGAGGCAATTGCTCGAGGTGATACCTATCAGGTGAATCTAACCAGCGCTTACACCTGGGGTTACAAAGGCGATGATATCGCTTGGTATCGTTTGCTGCGTGAGGTTCAGCCCGTCGACTATAGCGCGCTTTTAGCGTTTCCTGAGCATACGGTCTTATCGTTATCACCAGAACTGTTTTACGAAAAGCGCGGAACACGTTTAATGACTCGACCTATGAAAGGGACCAGTAAACGGTCAGAGGATCCAAAAGAAGATGAACGCTTACGAGCAGCGTTACAACATTGTGAGAAGAATCGTGCTGAAAACGTGATGATTGTGGATTTAATGCGGAATGACTTGAATCGTGTATCAGAGACAGGTTCGGTGAGTGTTGAAGGCTTATGCGCTATTGAAGCTTACCCAACGGTGTATCAAATGGTGACGACTGTCTCTTCAACAGTGAGTAAAAATACGACGCTCAGCGAGTTGATGCAGGCCTTATTCCCAAGCGGTTCTATCACAGGTGCACCAAAACGGCGAACCATGCAATGCATCCAAGAGCTAGAACAGGCTCCGCGAGGTGTGTACACAGGTGCGATTGGTTATGTCACACCTGATAATGATCAGTGTTTCAATATTCCCATTCGAACCTTATGTTTGCGCAATGGTCGAGGGCATTTGGGTGTCGGTGGTGGTTTAGTGCATCAATCCATTGGCGATCAAGAATTTGATGAAATGACCTTAAAAGCAGACTTTTTTATGAAGGCGATGACATGAATACACAGCAAGCTCATGTTGCTGTGATTGATCACCGCGACTCGTTTACGTTTACCTTAGTTGATTACTGTCAGCAGTTAGGAGCAAAAGTAAGCGTCTTTTCGGTGGATGACTTGCCTGATTGTGATGCCTTAAAGCGATTGCATATCACGCATGTGTTATTTTCGCCGGGCCCAGGTCATCCCAATGAGTATGAAGCAAGTTTGCAATTGATGAGCGCTGTTAAACACAGCTGGCCGCTGTTGGGAGTCTGTTTGGGTCATCAAATGTTAGGATATATCGATGGGGCAAGTGTCAGAAAAACACCTCATATCATGCACGGGCGACGGTCTACGATGACTCATCAACAAACAGGTTTGTTACGTGATTTACAGGCTCCGTTATCGGTGATGCGCTATCATTCTTTAGCTCTCGATCCCAAAACCTTGACCGATGATTGGCATCTAGATGCTTACTCTGATGATGGGGTTTTGATGGCCATGCATCACAAAGACTTACCTCTTTTTGGCGTGCAGTTCCATCCAGAATCTGTTTTGACGGATAAAGGTTTGTGTGTGTTGCGTGCTTTTCTTGCGGTGAGCTAAGCGTTTGCCGGAAAAACACATGATCTAACCACATGCTCCGTGAAAAAGCTTGAATCATTTTACTTCGATTTTTTTCTGTTGTTTGATGAGCTAGTTCGTCAAAGATCTGAATAAAATCTGTAACGAATCGACAAAAATCATGATTGCGGTTGTTGTAAAAACATATCCAGGGGTAATACATATTTGTTGGTGATGCGTAGTGAGTCATGTAAGTCACGATGTGTCGATAATACCACGGGCAGGGAAGCATCGCAGCAACAGCAACTTCAAGCGTTTCATGACGACAGCAGTGTATTAAATGCTTTGCGTAGTGCTCTAAGATGGGGTCAGGTTTTCCTTGGATATCAAAACGTAAGGGTTTGTCAAAGAAGCTGCTCAGCATGGCCATCTCGTTGTCAACGGTATGGGAAGCGATGCTTTTAAAAAAGGGCGAGTAGTGAATGTGGGCGTCTTCTAAAGCGTGATGAATTAAATAACCGCAATGAGAATAGACGCTCATGTAGGGCATATCATGGGCCGCGTAGTTTTGAAAAGAAGCAAAGGGCAGAGAGCCATGAATTAAAGCTTGAATCGACGGTAGTGCATAGGTGGCTTTAATGATGGGTGTGCATAACGACCAGGCGTATCGAGATAGTTTTGGCATGTTAGATGTCCAGTTTGAAGCAATGATTCACAGGGCCATTGCCTTTCCCTAAGGAATTGTGTTGAGCACTTAATAAAGCACCAGTGAGGTAGTTTTTAGCTTTTTGACAGGCTTCCATAAGTTCGTCACCTTGAGCGACATAGGCTGTGATAGCTGCAGATAGCGTGCATCCGGTGCCATGCGTGTTTTGTGTGGCAATGCGTTTGCTACAAAAATCTCGGCGTGCGCCTGTTTGATCGATAAAGTAATCCTTGGCAATCGTGCTCTCCTCATGACCTCCTGTGAGTAACACAGCGTCGCATCCTAGCCTTAGAAGATCCTGGAGAAGTGCCTCTTTTTCAGTTTTTTCAGTGAGACACATGGCTTCAGGGATATTGGGAGTGATGAGAGATGCTCGCGGGATTAAGCGTTGTTTTAATGTAGCAATAGCATTGGGTTGAAGCAGGGTGTTTCCTTGTGTGGATACAATCACGGGGTCGAGAATGATGGGTGTGTGTCGAGCATGTTCTTCTAAAAAATCAGCGACCGCTTCAATGATGGTTTGAGAGTAAAGCATGCCTATTTTGATAGCCTTTGGTGGGATATCTTCAAAGATGGCTTCAAGTTGTTGTTGTATGCATGCTACGGGTATCTCGTGAATGGCCTTTACGCCACAGGTGTTTTGAACAGGCAATGCTGTTAAAACGGTCATGCCATAACAGCCAAGTGCGGTCAATGTTTTCAAATCTGCCTGAATGCCAGCGCCGCCAGAGCCATCAAACCCTGCGATGCTTAAACATGGAATCATGAGTCATACTCCCCAAAATGCGTAAACGGTTTGATGCTAGGTGTGAAAGCTTGATTGTTAAGAGTGTATTGAATCGTATTTTTAGACGTCATCTCGCCTAGTAGCGTTATTGGTTTTTTAAATCGCCTAAAAAAATCATGCGCTATGCTGTCTATTAAGTGATGTGTTACGGTAAACAATAAGCCATAATCTTCACCACCAATCACAGCCGTGCTAAGAGGATCTAGATCCATGGATAAAGCGGTTTCTTTAAATCTGTCGTCGAGGGGGATTTTCTCTAATTGAATATGAGCACCTAAGTGAGATTGCTCGCATAAGCGTTTGATGTCGATCAGTAATCCGTCTGAGACATCCATCATGCTACTAACGGCGGGTTGTTTTCCTAAGAAGAGGCCTTCTTCAATCAGAGCGTTAGGTCGGCAAAAAGCAGCGTGATAGCTTGGGTGAATCGCTAGTTTTTTCTCACTGGCTTGCCAGCCTAAATGCGCATGACCTAAGTTGCCAACGTGGCACAACATATCGGATGATTGAGCACCCTGTCGATAGCGAATATGTTCGTTGATAGAAAACCCAATGGCAGTGATGCTAATACAAAGAGTTTCTGATTGACAGGTGTCGCCGCCAATGAGAATCACGTTATTATCAAGGCATGCTTGTTGCAGAGAGCTTAGTACCTTTTTTGCGTAATCCGATCGATTTTTTGGGAGTGCAATGCCGCATAATACATACTTGGGTTGTGCTCCCATAGCAGCGAGATCGCTAAGGTTTGCCTGTAAGGCTTTATAGCCTAAATCCAAGGCGCTGATGCTGTTTGCGTTAAAGTGAGTGTTTTCAATCAGCATGTCTTTGGTGATAATCAGGTGTTCATGAGAGATGGGCAATACAGCTGCATCATCACCGATAAAACCTTGCGACTGTTTTGCTAAAGTTTGAATGAGTGTGTCTTCATGGAGAGTCATGTTGCTATCCTTGTTGGTATAAGCGGTCAATAAAGTGCATTTTGAAAGAGGCTGGCCCTGTACTTTCTTTTTCAGCCAAACTTCCACAATGCGTATACCATTCTGTGCCTAGTGTTGCGGCGTCATAGCTTGATGGGATAACGCTTCTAAACGCGGCAATCACAGCACTCATGCAGCATCCCATGCCTGTGATGTACTGCATCATGGGTGATCCATCGTGATACTGATTGCTCTTTGTGCCATCGGTTACCCTGTCTACTTTTCCACTGATGACAACACTGACATGATGGGTGTTAGAAAGCTGTTTCGCTGCGTGAATGGCTTCTTCTGTGTCATGCAACGATTCAACACCATGGGAAGGTGAATCATGAAGTAGGGCTCGGATTTCGCTGGCATTGCCGCGTATGATGCTTGCATCTTTCATGAATTCACGGGAGATCTCCGTGCGAAGTTGACTGGCACCAGCGCCAACTGGGTCTAAGATAATTGGCACATTATCAGCGTAGGCAAGAGGAATAGCGGCTTGGCATCGTTTGATAAACTCTTTATTGAGCGTGCCAAGGTTAATCACACATGCGTCTGATTGTGGGATCAAATCATGGAGTTCTTCTATGGATTCACTCATGATTGGTGCTGCTCCTAGTGCTAAGAGCACGTTCGCTACAAAATCAGTGGTGACTGTGTTGGTGAGATTAAGGATGAGTGGTTTTTTAGCTCGAATAGTCTCTAATGCTTCGATAATGCGTTTATTCATAGCGACTCCTTAGTTGCTGCTTAAAGTAAGCGATGGTTTTTGTAGGTGATTCGGATTCGTGAAAGGCGTCAATGCAAGCAATGCTTTTAGGGGCGCATTGAATAACAGATGAAACGTTACTTGTATTAATGCCCCCAATGGCTATGCATGGGTGTTTGGCTAGTTTGACGGCTTCTTTTAATTGGTTTAGACCAACAGGATGCTTGGCTTCAGGTTTGTTTCTCGTTGGAAAGATAGGACCTATTCCTAAATAATCAACAGGTAAGGCATTGGCAAGTGTCACATCGTGCAAGCTGTTGACTGATAAACCCAATAGCATATCGTTGCCAAGCATGTCTCTAGCGTTTTTGATGCAAGTGTCTTTTTGTCCCAGATGAAGCCCATCGGGTTGGATGCGTTGAGCTAACCACAGGTGGTCATTGATAATGAAGCTTACTTTGTGTTTTCTAAGTCCTTCCTTTAAGGCAAGAGCAAATTCAATGAGCTTGGCTTTGGGCATTGCTTTTGCGCGTAATTGAACAGCGTCCACACCTGCTGAACAACACGATAGAATAAAGTCTAAGTAGTCTTCCCAAGAAGCTGGCGGTTCTTGCGTGACCAGCATGAGCTTGAAGGGTAAGGGTGTCATGTACTTCCTTAGCCTGATTAGCTAAAGAAGTGAAAGCAATGATAAATCAGCGGGCGCTATGATGCCGCTGATCGTCACTCTCCCTCCGCAGGTACTAACCAGTGCAGGTTCTAAGGGTATGTCTCAGCTTCAGCGTAACGCAAAAGCACCCCCGGTGAATGTGTGTTACTGTGTGCAACACATCGCGTTTATCCTATAGGCATTGTATTGCTTGAGTCAAGCGTTGCTTGCGTTTGAATTGTTGTATGTGGCAAATGCGTGTTTAAAGTCAGCAAATAAGCGTCGGTTTTCTTTATTCCACTTGACTGCTTCAAAGGCAATACCTGCACATAACAGTGTTAGTAGAGCCGCTCCGAGCACGGCAAATAGCACAATCACGGTGGGTTCAAACGAAGGTGTTGTCGAGAAAACAGAAATCACGGCGTTGCTACCAGGTGCAAGCGTTGCTAATGTAATGCCGGCTAAGCAGCTAAATACGGCTGCTACGTACATCGCACGTAAAGCGGGTTTTTGTTTTTGGGCGCTTTTTTCGGCTGCATTTAGGTAAAGGGCCCAAGTGCTGCGATCAATGGTATAAGTATCACTTTTTTTATGATGTTTTAATGTCAGTGTGAATGATGTGTCTTTGTTAGTGTGAATCTGTTGCTGGGATTGAATATCAAAGACTAACCGCTGAATGCTTTGTTGCGTTGCAATAGCAGCAAGGTTATTGTTGCAATACGCCCGTGTTAATAGGAAGCAAAACATCTTGAATTGTTTGCCTTTGCATTCATTATACTCGTAAGTGTAATTGGTCATTGAGACTATCCCTTTTCTCTGCCTGGTTACTATCATATGATACAGAGCCCTTCGGAATCAATGAAGAAACCCTGTTTCACCCCAGTTGTTACCATAGGATCTAATCATGGAATTGCACATTGCTCTGTATGAGCCTGAAATACCACCCAATACAGGGAATATCATACGCTTAGCTGCCAATATGGGTGCGTATTTGCATCTGATTGAGCCGATGGGTTTTGATTTGTCTGAAAAACAGTGTCGTCGTGCGGGTCTGGATTATCATGCCTTAGCGCATGTCACGACACATGCTTGCTACGAGGATTTTCTGTTTGCCAGAGCAGGGTCTCGTTTGTTTATGGCAACCACCAAGGCGACACAGCCGCACAGTGCTCCCGTTTATGAGGAAGGCGATACTATTGTCTTTGGGCCAGAGTCGCGGGGTTTACCGATGGATGTGATTCTGTCAGTACCGGATGCACAACGCATACGTATACCGATGTTAGCGGATAGTCGAAGTTTGAATTTGTCTAATGCCGTTGCTGTCGTGGCTTATGAAGCGTGGCGACAGTGTGGGTATGCTTGAACTTGGGTTCTTTAAACTATATAGCCCGGGGCAGGCGTATGCTGTCCCAGGCTACATGAGAGTCAGTTAGTTTTATAGCTCTCTTTTTAGTGTTTCTCCTTCAGTTGCTTCTTTCCTTGAATGAAAAGCAGCATCGAAAAAGTTTGTTCCACTCTTATCCAGATTGCTTTTCACGCTGATGCCAACAGCTGCTGCCACGATGGCACAAGCGATAGCTAGTGCAAACAAGGTGGCGATGGTTGGATCAGTGAACATTGCGGTCAAAGGAGAGGCTGCTTCAAACACAGCAGGTGTTAAGGCAACAGCGATGCCTCCAGCAATCATAGACGCAACTCCAGCGCCGCCTACTACCATAGTTGCTAGGCACTTATCCGCCAGTTGCTTCGGAATCGGTTGCGATTCCACAACGTTTTGTGGCTTCTCTACACCTTTTGGCGATTCAGCTTTAGGAGAGTCGTCACCTAGCAGCGGTTTTTTTAGTGGATCATCGCTTTCGCTCCTAGGAGTTGAGACGGGAGAGGATTTAGCGCTGTTTAGAGGGCTATCAAGAGTGAGGGGTGCTATCGGACTCATCCCCCTAAGTGTGTTGTCTGACACATGATCTTCAGCAGGGTTGCTCAGTCTGTGTGATAGTGGCCCACCAGGATCCAGTACCATATGTTTTGCGGTACCAGGATCCATACCATCGACTCTTATAATGGATGGGCGTACATCCTGACGGCCAATTCTCTCAGCAACGTTATAATAGAGGAGTGCATCCTTGTGTTTAGCTTCTATTTCTTTTGCGTTTTTCACAAATGTAGCAAAGAGACCCTCTCGAAGACCCGCGGGATTACTTTCGTTATCCGTAACTAGAGCATCAGCTTGTGGTTTGTTGCAAGACAGTAATAGAACATCACCAGCTTTATTCACAAGAAAATAGCCTGGGTTTGAGCTACCGGGTTGTGCGCCAATGATCGCTACATTGTTATAAGAAAAGTGCTTGAATCTCGTAGCAATAGCTTCAACAAGGGCGATTTGTGTCTCGCTACCACCAAGAAGAATGTCTTTACGGATAACATTTAGGGGTACTTTTATCTGGAAGCGGGGTTCGTCTGGGTTTTCATCCACCTCAAGGACGCGGCAGCCACGTTTTTGATATTCTTTCAAGCGAGCAGAGAGAACCGCACCGCTTGCAATGGTGGTTGGCAGCTGATCGTTGATATCGTCTCGCACACGGTTTTGTAATGCTGTAAGATCGTTTTCAGAGTTGAGCCGAAGGTGAAGATACGCGCGTTGAATACCAGCGTGATCGTCTTCTGCAGCTATTGCTTCCCGTTCTGAATCTTCTGCTAGTTTGGCTTGGATGCTCGATACAGCTTCTCGAATAAATTGCTTTGATAGCTCCGTGTTTCGTTGCTGTAGTCCACCCATGGAGAATTGGACGGCAGGGAGGGGGCTGTTTCTAAAGATTTTTTTTGCGGCATCGTATGCTCCAGCTATTGCGGCTATGAAAGCATCACTGGCTATATTTTCAGGGTCATTTCCGCTCTGATTATCTCTTCTGGCACCGCCTGATGCATCAGCTTCGCTGGGTTGCGGATCAACAGCTTTCTTGAAGTTCTCTAGGTATGTATCGTACGCTTTTCCAACAGCTTCTGTTTTTCCTTTGGTTTTCCACTCTATGACCTCTGCGTTCAGAAGTCTACCTTCTTCATCGGTTACAATAAAAATGGATTTTAAAGCGCCATGCCCCAAATCAAAAATAATGCCGGGTTTGAACAATGGCGTGCCGTGGTCGTCACCTATGATGGCATCATAAAACGCTTCATTGTTTCGGACTTTTTTATCGCCAAGTAAATAGGCTGCAGCTTGAGTGACTTCGGTTCTTTGTGGTCGGCTCATGGGTGTATCTCCTGTAGTGTGTCATGAAAGCCTTTCTCTTGGAGGGTATTATGGTGTTCCAATCAAAAGACGAATTCTATTTATTGTTTTATATTAACAAGCAATATCATAGAATCCACATATTACCGGAAGTGCTGATTGTTTTCAAGGCGTTGATGCATGATCGCTGTCATTCCAGCTCTACATTGTCATTCCTGCGAAAGCAGGAATCCAGTTATATCGGCGTTTACACATTTAAGCGTTCATCGAACGCTTGATTGTGCAGGCTGCGCCTGCATTAAATCCAACTGGGCCCCTTTTTTCAAAGGGGTGACAAACTAAAGAGGAATTATGTAACAACGCTTTTTTCAAAGGGATGACAATCCAAAGAGGAATTATGCAACAACGCCTTTTTCAAAGGGGTGACAACCTTGAGGGAATGATGCAAAAGCCGTTTTTGTTTAAGAAGCGCCGCTTTATTAACAAGACAGCTTAGCCTTTAGGATCCCAGGTGTCATCGGTTTCGATTTTTTTCATGTAAGGATGATAAGAATGTCCTTTTCCGTGTCTCAATCGAGGTTCTTCCTCGTTTTTCTTGATTTGGGCACGACGGTGTTGAAGGTAAGCGTCACGCATTGCGATGTAAGGATCAAAGGCTTCGTCAATGAGTTTGTTCATGTGCATCACGCTAGAACGTTGATCGAGTAGATCAACCATCCAGTAGGATAGCCAAATCGCATCACCGCCTGTGTAGGAGGTTGGGTTAACGGCGTATTGGCCAATTAGGCCATACGCATCACGGAAAGTGCTAGGCCCAAGAACCGGTAAGATAAGGTAAGGGGATTCTTTGCTGCTGGAGTAGTAGGCAAGTGTTTTACCGAAGTCATTTTTATGTTTCGGCATGCCGAGCGCGGATGCTGTGTCAAACAAACCACCGATACCGATGGTAGCGTTTGTGAGGAAGCGCACAGCGTCTAGCAACACAAAGCGAATTTTACCTTGTGCTAAATCGTTAGGGATGGAAATGAGGTTATCCATGTTGTTGAAAAAGTTTGTGACACCACGGCGTAATGGAGGAGGTGTGATGGTGTCATACACTTTTGTGGCAGGACGCGCGATAAGGTGATCAATGTCTTGGTTTAGAGCGAAAGTGAATCGGTTGATGCGCTCGTAAGGATCTTCGTGGCTTCTATAAGGCTTATGCTGACAGCCGCTCACTAGTGCTGAGCTTAGAGAAATAAGTGAAACGAGTAACCACGGCTTGGTGTTCATAAAAGCATCCTTTGCATCATTTGGGTAGGAGGGGTTAATCCCAGCTCTGAATGATACACCACTGAGTGACCGTGCGCACCCTAGTAGACTGATTTTACAGAGATTTCGGACATAGACTCTGGCACTGGTCACGATGTGACAAATATAAGGCCAAGCCTAAGCCAATTCCTGCGTAGGAGACCATCACGTAACCGGTATTGCCGCATTGCTTGCGTTGCTCGTTGGTCAAAACAAGATCGCGTCTGGCGAGGTAGTCGTCTCTTTGTTCGCGTGTGAGTTGAATGTGGTGACGGGTGGCGAAAGGTGCAAGCATCATCGCAACAGGTGTGGATAACTTGGGGTGCGTCATTTCCGTTTTAATGGCAAACAAGCCAGCCGAATCCACAGGTACTTCTGTGGGTATGTGCATCCCCTTTGATAAAAAGGAAACGCCACGACGTTTATTGTAGGTGGTTTCAAAATGTTGTAGGGCGTCATCGGAGATGCCAAAGCGATCTTGAATGCTAGCCAAATAAATTGACACGTTAGGGTCGTTGACAGGAAGCGTGAGTTGTTTTTCAGGTTGTACGCGTTCAGCTTGACCCGCTTTTTCAAGAACGGCAACAAAAAATCCGCCACTGTCATTTTGGTGCGGCCACAAACGTAGAGAGTGTTTCAATGAGTCGTCGAAGGTCTCACCATTCCAGCGGGTAATTCCGCGAGAATACTGTAACCCTGGCAATGCAATTGGTTTTAAGCTGATTGAGCCGGCGTATTCGTTTAGGAGTTGGTGAATGACGTGTTCGTTTTCTTCTGGCGCTAAAGTGCAGGTTGAGTAAACGATGCGTCCACCAGGTCGAACTCTTGACACAGCTTGACGTAGCAAAGCCAGTTGCATGCGAGACATAGCGAGTGAATTTTTTTGGTCAGGTTGAATCGCCACATGCCCACGACGTTGTTTTCGTAAAGTACCATCACAGGTGCAAGGAGCGTCCACTAAGATTTTATCGAAAAACTCGCGGCATGCTGGAAAGGTTAAGCCATCTCTCGCCGTTGTCGCGACGTTAGTGATGCCTAAGCGTTTGATCATATGCCCTAAGGCACGAATGCGTTGGTAGCTACGATCGTTAGCAATGATGGTGCCGGTGTTTTGCATCATCACCGCCATTTGCACGGTTTTTCCGCCTGGCGCAGCGCATAGATCCAACACGCGCTCGCCGGGTTGTGGGTCCAGCAGCGTTGCGGGAATTAAAGAGGCTTCTTCTTGTGTTTGGTAGAGACCGGCTTGGTAAGTCCACAGGTTTCCAATGGAGGGGGCAGTTCCTTCGACCCGTAAGCCAGCAGGGTGCCAGGCCATGGGTTTAGCGTGTATGCCGTGGCAGGCAAGTTCCATCTGCACGAACTCTCGCGAGGTTTTTAGGGTGTTGACGTGCATGGTTTGGGGCAGGGGTTTGCCTATGCAAGCGAGGAAGGCCTCCGGATCCGGCATGATCTCGCGGTAGGTGGCAATGTAGGGATTGGAATCGAGGTGTGCGGTCTTCATCGGGCTCTAACTGTACAAAAAAAGACCATTCTACCTGGGTTTAGGGCATAGCGCAAGCTGTCAGCCTTGCTAAGTGATTGATTTTGTCGTCGTTATGGGCACTATTCTTGCTCTGCTGGGGTGAAAGTGGTAAAACGTGCGGGTTCTCAACTTACTATAGGCCGGGCCACCGTTACCTTTGCCCTTACCATTGGAGTTACCCATGACCACCGATTACCTCGATTTTGAACGTCCCATCGCCACCTTAAAAGAAAAGATCAACGCACTACGCCATGCTGGTGCTGATACGGATGTGAATATCAATGATGAAATAGCACGTCTTGAAGATAAATGCCTAGATTTAACCCGTGATATTTTCTCAAAGCTTAGCGCTGATCGTATCGTTAAATTAGCTCGTCACCCGATGCGTCCTTACACGAAAGACTACGTATCACGTATCTTCACGGATTTTGAAGAGTGTCACGGTGATCGCCATAAGAGTGAAGGTCCTGCCATTTATGGTGGTTTGGCTCGATTGGACGGTCAGCCTGTGATGGTGATCGGTCATCAGAAAGGTCGTAAAACAGCTGAAAAAGTCGCTAGAAACTTTGGTATGGCAACCCCTGAATGTTTTCGTAAAGCCTTGCGCTTAATGAAGCTCGCCGAGCGTTTTGATATTCCTGTGTTAACGTTTATTGACACACCGGGAGCATACCCAGGTATCACGGCTGAAGAGTGTAATCAAAGTGAGGCGATTGCTCGTAATCTTTTAGAAATGTCTCAGTTAACTGTTCCGATTATTTGTACGGTGATTGGTGAAGGGTGTTCAGGCGGTGCCTTGGCGATTGGTGTGGGTGACCGTACTTTGATGCTGCAATATTCGTATTATTCTGTGATTTCACCAGAAGGCTGCGCCTCTATTTTGTGGAAGTCCGCTGAAAAAGCAGACATTGCTGCAGAAGCCTTAAACTTAACAGCAGACCGTTTGGGGTCGCTAGGCTTAATCGATGTGGTTGTGCCTGAGCCTTTAGGTGGTGCGCACCGAGACATGGATCTGATGGCTGCTACCTTGAAAGAGCATTTGGTTCGTGAGTTAGACGCGCTGTCATCTGCTAGTCGTTCTGAGCTTGTGGATGCGCGTTATGCTCGTTGGTTAAGCTACGGTGCTCCTGATCGAGGATAAGCGATGCGAGCTTGCGTCACTGACCTCCAAAAAGCGATTCAAGAAAGGCTCCTTGAAACGAATCCTGATCGTGTGTTTATAGCGACAAGCGGCGGCTTGGATTCGCAAGCCTTATTGCATGCGTGCTTGTCTTTAGAGCTAAAAACGCCTATTTTTAAAGCTTGTTTTGTGGATTATGGTTCTGCGCATTCACCGAATGCGTATGAGGCAGTGAAAGAGCTGTGTGAGAAGCATGATGTTCAAGTGCTGGTGTACAATGTTGAACGTGACGCGCCAGCTGGTGACAGCCAAGAAGCGTATTGGCGAAAGAGACGGTATGCGTGGTTTGCGTCGTTGCTAGAGAATGCAAATGATGTGTTATTCACCGCGCACCATCAAGAGGATCAAGCGGAAACGTTTTTGTTGCAGTTGTGTCGTGGCGCTGGTTTGTCTGGACTATCAGCCATGCCGCATGAGCAGGCCTTGGGTCAAGGCATTTTTTGTAGGCCTTTTTTAGACATCTCGAAAGAAACCTTAGAAGCCTATGTCAAAGAACATCGCGTGCCTTATGTGGATGATCCTTCCAATGACGAGGCACGTTACGCGCGTAATTTCATGAGACAAAACGTGATGCCAGCCTTAAAAAAACGTTGGGGAAGTGTTGCGTCAACGATTTCACGCAGTGCAGAGCATTGTCAAGAGGCGCAAGGCTTGTTGAACGAGCTTGCGACCCTCGATACAGGTGTGTCAAGCCCGATTCCTTTTGGGTCGCGTTTAAAAGCGGATGGTCTGTTAGGCTTATCGGCTGCTAGACAACGTTTAGCGATTCGACATTGGATGCAAGCTCAAGGTGTGCGTATGCCGCCTTTGGTTCAATTGGATGCCTTGCTGTTGCAGTTAACAGCAGGTCCGGATAAACATCCTCACATGCTCTTGGGCGACTGTTACATTCGTCGGGATCGAGAGGGTTGGTTTTTGGAGAGAAAAACATGAGTACATTGATTTTATTACGTCATGGTCAATCGATGTGGAACGCGCATGGTCGTTTTACGGGTTGGGTGGATGTGCCTTTGTCGCGTGATGGTATTGATGAAGCGATAGCGGCGGGTGATGAGCTCGCTGATCACAGCATTGATATCGTGTATATGTCAGGTTTGATGCGTGCTCAGCAAACGGCGATGATTGCTTTAGCAGAGTACGATCATAACCGTGTGCCGATCGTGGTGCATGAGGACGATGCTTTGGCCGCATGGTCTGGCATCCATGACGATGAAGCATCCCGTGCATCGATTCCGTGTTACGTGGATCAGCGTTTAAACGAACGCTGTTACGGTGATTTACAGGGTTTAAAAAAAGAAGCAGTGGCTCAAGAATACGGTGCAGAGCAATGTCATGTGTGGCGTCGCAGTTTTGATGTACCACCTCCTGGCGGTGAAGATTTAAAAGCGACGGCAGAGCGTGTGATTCCGTGTTTGATGGACACGATTGTTCCTGCGTTAATGGCAGGGCGGAATTGCTTGGTTGTGGCGCATGGAAATTCTTTGCGTGCGATGGTGATGGCGATGGAAGGCTTGTCGCAATCAGAAGTATTAGGTTTGGAAATTCCGACCGGTCAGCCGCGGGTTTATGAGTACAGTGATGAGGGTGTGTTTACTCCGTTGTGATGTATGTCGCTGTCATTCCTGCGAAGAGGTCAAACGTTGAGGGAATTGCGAAGCAATACCACGAAACACAACCCCGTCGGGGTGCCCGTGTTTAACACGGGTATCTCAGCACTGTAGCACCTTTGGACCCCCAGCGGATTGGTTGCACCAACCGGGGGGCGTGTAAGGGGCAAGCGGGGCCCAGATCACTTCTTCACCCCAACTTCCCTCAACCGCTCTTCCCAATAGCTTCTTGCTGTGTGTCTTTCTGATAAACGCACGTTGTGGTTGGGATGCAAGAAAAGCGGCATGGACAAGCGTGCTTGTTTAGCCGATTCACCAGTGGGGTTAATCACCCGATGGTAGGTGGAAGGGATGTAGGCGTCCGTGCATTCTTGTAGCATGTCGCCAGCGTTGATGATGATCCAATCTTTACTGATAGGTACCTCGACCCATTCCCCGTTTTTTGCTTTGGCTTGTAGGCCTTCTGCAGTCGCTGCAGGAAGCAAGGTGATGAGGTCGATGTCGGTATGCTCTGCAGCACGCAGGGCACCTTCCGGTTCGTTGCCAGTCAGTGGTGGATAATTCAAGATGCGCAACAAGATGCGTTCACTGCCTTCTAGCATTTGGCTGAGCGGCATGGAGAGTTTATCGTGGATACTTTGCGGTAGATGTTCTTCGATAAAACCTAGCAGTACTTTCGCTAGATCCGTCAGTTGTTGGATGAGTGTTTCTGCATCGGCACGTAGACGATCTGGGCAGGGCCCCCAGGTGTAGTAGTGGAAGTATTCTTTGATGTCTTTGATGGTATTGCCTTTCGCGATTTCAGAGACACTGGGTGGGAAATAGCCTGCATGAACCTCTTCCTCGAAGGTGTATTTGGTTTTTTCGTCAGAGGTGAAAAACTCAGCCCATTCCCGATAGGCTTTATCCACAAGCTCATTGGAGATGGGGTGGTTTTTAATAACACCAAAGCCAGTGTTATGCAGGGATTCAGCGAATCGTTCGCTGGCGTTGGGGGCGGAGAAGTCAACAACATCGATGGTCATGGTATATCCTTATGGGTGTGAGTGTTGTCATTCCTGCGAAGGCAGGAATCCAGTTATATCAGTGTTTACACATTTAAGCGTTCGATGAACGCTTGATTGTGCAGGCTACGCCTGCATTTAATTCAACTGGATCCCTTTTTGCAAAGGGATGACAATGATCAGCAATAGCCGACGCAAGTATCCCAAAATTTAAGAGAGATCGCTAGGTGTGGGTATTAGGTTTTCAATTCAGATGAGTCAGTTCTTGTCTCAGTTTTTTGTGGGGGTGCTATAAAGAAGTAGGGTTTAGGTGTGTGGTGTGGCATACGGTCACGTGGAACGCCGATGGCTGGCGTTTGGCCCAATAAGCGATTGAGTGTGTTGATGACCCATTTGCAAAAAGATTTCCAGAGTCGAATTAAGGATGCCATGCATTTATTTGGGGATTGCTCGAGAAGCAAAAACTTGATGCCATCTGTTTTCTCTGTTGGCAGTGAGCCCATAGCTCGTAAGGTATTGATGACTTTAGCTGCTTCTTCTGACTGATCGGCATTGATTTTTGAAGGGTCAATGTTTTTGGGGAGTTCAACGGGTTTAGCGTTTTCCTGTATCAATTTGATCGCTGAGTAAGCATGCGTTAAACAGAGGTAGTGTTCGTTGAATTCAAAGGATTTCTTTTTGTAAAGGCTTAACCTTGTGCTGTGTCGGTCGTATGCCATTCGTTCGTTGTATTCACGGGTGAGGTGCGTGTCCACATGAGAGGAGGTCTTATGTTTTAGTGAAACAGCAAATTGCAATTGTTCCCAAAATTCAGGTTTGTTTTCGGGTTTCCCGAACTCATTGAGTAACAAATGTATGAATAGAGTGATGGGCAAGCTAGGATCATGAGAGTCTTTCGGGATGCCTATTGCTTTTGGGAGAGCTTGTACGCATTCCCGAAATGGCGTAAGGAACCTCTTTAGATCTTCTCGTTCTCTTTCAGTTTTAATAACTTCCCGCATCGCAGCTTTTTTCCTTTTCCTTGTAGGATATTTCATCTACTGAGTGTATCTCAGGGATACACAGAATGCAACCCCAGATCACTGTTTTTTGTTTAAAAAGCTTGCTACACTGTGTTTTTCTTCAAAGCACCTAGGGTTACATGACTTCCAAAGAAAAAGTATTACCTCAGAACATACGTAACTTCTCTATCATCGCTCATATCGATCATGGAAAGTCGACGCTTGCCGATCGTTTTATCCAAGAATGCGGTGGTTTATCTGAACGTGAAATGAAAGCTCAAGTCCTTGATTCCATGGATATTGAGCGTGAACGCGGCATCACCATTAAAGCGCAAAGCGTGACATTGCATTACCGCGCCAAAAACGGTGAGCTGTATCAACTTAACTTTATCGACACGCCTGGACACGTGGATTTCTCTTACGAGGTATCCCGTTCTTTAGCGGCTTGCGAAGGGGCTCTCTTAGTGGTCGACGCAGCGCAAGGCGTAGAAGCACAGACTTGTGCTACTTGTTATACCGCTATCGAACAAGGGCTTACCGTCCTTCCTGTGTTGAATAAAATCGATCTTGCGCAAGCTGATCCTGATCGTGTGAAGCAAGAAATTGAAGAAGTGATTGGTGTGGAAGCTGGTGACGCTATTGCTGTGAGTGCTAAAACCGGTGTGGGCATACACGATGTGTTGGAGCAACTGGTTGAGCGCGTTCCGCCACCAGAGATCACTGCTGATGATGCGCCTCTGCAAGCGCTGATTATTGATTCGTGGTTTGATAATTACTTAGGTGTGGTGTCGTTGGTGCGTGTCGTGTCTGGTACCTTGCGCGCAGGTGAAAAAATCAAAATTATGTCGACCGGTGAAGACCATGTCTTGGATCAAGTCGGTATTTTTACGCCCAAGCGTGAACGGAAAGATTATCTCGGTGTGGGTGAAGTGGGTTTTGCTGTTGCAGGAATTAAAGCCATTTTCGGTGCGCCAGTCGGTGATACCATCACATCCACGCGTCATCCAGCTCCTGAACCGTTGCCTGGTTTTCAAGTGGTAAAACCGCAAGTGTATGCCGGTCTTTTCCCTGTTAACAGTGAAGATTATGAAGCCTTCCGTGAAGCACTCGCGAAGCTGTGTTTGAACGATGCGTCTTTGTTTTACGAACCGGAATCGTCAGAGTCTTTAGGCTTTGGTTTTCGTTGCGGCTTTTTAGGCATGCTCCACATGGAAATCATTCAAGAGCGCTTGGAGCGAGAATATCAATTATCGCTTATTACTACGGCACCAACCGTGGTGTACGAGGTCCATAAGAAAAAAGACGAAGAAATCGCTTACGTGGATAACCCCAGTGCTTTGCCGGTAGTGACAGAAATCGAGTACATTGCAGAACCTATTGCTGAAGTGAATGTGTTGGTACCGCAGGATTATTTAGGTGCGGTGTTGACGCTATGTTCTGAAAAGCGCGGTGTTCAAAAACGCATGATGTATCACGCAAATCAGATTGCTTTGACTTATCACTTACCGATGAGCGAAGTGGTGTTGGATTTCTTTGATCGCTTGAAATCAGTGTCGCGTGGTTATGCCTCGCTTGAGTATGCTTTTCATCATTTCGAAAGAGCAGATTTGGTGAAGCTTGAAATATTGGTGAATGGTGATCGTGTCGATGCCTTAGCGGCTATCGTTCACCGAGATAATTTGCAAAGCAGAGCGCGTTCCATCACTGAGAAATTACGCACCTTAATTCCTAGACAGCAATTCGATATTGCTATTCAAGCAGCGCTAGGTGGTAAAATTGTTGCTAGAACAACGGTCAAGTCTTTGCGTAAAAACGTGACAGCTAAGTGTTATGGTGGTGACGTGTCGCGTAAACGCAAACTCTTAGAAAAACAAAAAGCCGGTAAAAAACGGATGAAAATGGTCGGTAAAGTAGGGATTCCACAAGAAGCCTTTTTGGCGATTTTACAAGTTAACGATGATGGTAAGAAATAATGGGTCAGTTTGATGGGAAAGCGTTAGAGGCTATTTTAGGTGTGACCATGTCGGATGGTCGTTTGTTAGAGCGCGCCTGTACGCACCGCAGTTTGTCGAAACACAATAACGAACGCTTGGAATTTTTAGGCGATGCTGTGTTAGGTGCTGTGATTGCTGATCGCTTGTACGCAAAACATCCTGATGCGACAGAAGGTGACTTAACGCACATGCGATCGAACTTAGTGCGCGGCGAGATGCTCACCGATATCGCCAAAACCAGCGGCATCGCTGCTTTTTTGCGTTGTGCGCCAGGTGACTGTGAAAGACGGGGTATTTTGGCGGATGTCTTAGAAGCCATCATTGCTGCTGTGTATTTGGATTTAGGTGCTCCTGCAGCAGAAGGAGTGATCGATCGTTTGTTTGCGCCTCATCTTGCAACCGTGACAGCCGAAGCTGCTTTGAAAGACGCTAAAACAGAGTTGCAAGAATGGGTGCAGGCAAGAGCCTTGCCTTTGCCTGTGTATGAGATTGAAGCGACAGGTCCGCCACATCAACGTGTCTTTAAAGCGCGATGTACAGTACAAGGGATGGATCCGGTACAAGGTCCAGAAGCATCCACCCGACGTGCTGCAGAGAAAGCAGTGGCCCAAATCATTTTAGAGAGCTTACCTCATGACAACTAACACACACTGCGGATTTATCGCTATTTTAGGTCGACCGAATGTCGGCAAGTCCACGTTAATGAATCATTTGCTCGGTCAGAAGATCAGCATCACCTCACGTCGACCACAAACCACGCGAGAACGCATTGTGGGGGTAAAAACGGATGGCAATCATCAAATGATTTTTCTCGATACGCCAGGTGTGTACGCAAGTAATCAATCAGAAATGGATCGTTGCCTTCAAAAAACCGCGGTAAAAACCATTGGGATGGTGGATCTGATTGTGTTTGTGGTAGAAGCCAATCAATGGAAGCCAGCTGATCAGTGGATTTTGGATCATATTAAAAAAAGCGGTTTCCCCGTGCTGTTAGTGATTAATAAAATTGACAAGATGGAAAAAAAAGAAGATTTGCTTCCCTTTATGGAAGCCATGCAAGAGCGTTTGGAGGCGGTGGATATGATTCCGGTGTCTGCGTTGAAGTCTTTGCAGTTAGATGCTTTGGAGGCTTCCTTAAAATCTCGGTTACCTGAGCATCCTTTTTGTTTTCCTGAAGATCAAGTCACGGATCGTTCGGATGTCTTTGTGATGACAGAAACCATTCGTGAGAAAGTCTTTCGTATTTTGGGTCAAGAGCTCCCTTATTCCACGGCGGTGAGCATTGATAAAGTGGAAATGGTAAAAAAACGTCGTGATATTTATGCCACCATTTGGGTGGAAAAAGACTCTCAAAAAGCCATCGTTATCGGTAAAAAAGGCGCTAAAATAAAAAACATTGGGACACAAGCGCGAGCTGATTTAGAAACTTACTTTGATGGTCATGTGAATTTGCAGCTGTGGGTCAAAGTCCGTCGTGGTTGGACAAAAGACCCAGCGTCCTTAAAAGAATTTGGCATGTCAGCGGATGACGACTAAAGGGGAATCGCAATGGATAAGCGTGTCAGCAAAGAGCGAGCTTATGTGTTACACACGCGCCCTTACCGCGATACCAGTTTGATTGTTGATGTGCTCACGGAATCCTATGGTCGTATCGCTGTTGTTGCTAAAAGCGCGCGAGGTCCTAAATCCCGTTTTCGAGGCCAATTAACGCCTATGACGCCACTTTTGGTGTCTTGGACGGGTTTGTCTGAACTTAAAACCTTAACTGTTATTGATGCTGTTGGTTTGCCCACGCAGCTTCAAGGTAATGCCTTATGGGCATGTTTTTACGCGCATGAGTTGATGTTGCGTTTGCTTGCGCATGAGGATGAGCACCCTCGTTTGTTTGAAGCGTATGAGGCTTTATTGGTGGGTTTGCAGGAGCCAGGAAGTTACAGTGCGCTTCGCTATTTTGAGCTCGCTTTGTTGGCAGAGTTAGGGTATGCGCCCACCTTGCATGAGACAGCTCATGGTGAGGCTGTGTTACCTGATTGTGTTTACCGCTACGTTTTGGATCATGGTTTGGTGGCGATGGGGCAGGCTGAGCAGGATGGCTTGGTGTTTTTGGGGTCTGACTTGCTGGCGCTGCATCGCCGTGAGTTAAGAGCTGATTCGGAGCTTTCTACAGCAAAACGTCTTCTACGCTATGTTTTATCGCATCGAATAGGCCCTAAGCCCTTGAAAACAAGGCAGCTTTGGGGACAGTTGCAGGGGTCGAAAGCTTGATTTTTTGTGCTCGTTCCCTTATAATTAGAAGATATATTGCTGAGGAATGTGAAGTATGAATAAAATGTTTGCGGTTGTTTTATATGACAGTGAAAAAAAAGAGCCTGCGAATCCCTTCGCGCTTTTAGTTGAATCAAATGAGTCAGGTATCTCCTATGCTACTCTGCAATCACTCATTACTGAACGCTTTAAGAATCCTAACCCATGGGACACTTTGCTTATTTATGAGATCTCAGAGGAGAAGGCTCAGTCACTGGTGAAAACTGGTTTAACCAAGTGCTGGCCTGTGTGCCATATTATTACTGATCAAACTAATTCAAAGGGCATTTATAGTTTTTGTAAACAAATATCAAGGCAACATTTTGATGAATCAGTATCAGACGAGATAGCAGATCAGCAGCAACAAATTGAAGATAACAACCGTTTTGTCGCCATCATGAAGCAGGTTGGTAAGGCTCCTTTGCTTTCTCATGTGAATGCTGGCTGTTCATTAGCAGCCTCTATCGGGCTTTTGGCCGTAGCCTCCTATCTTCTTGAGCAAGCTGCTACGGTGGGATCATTAGGTTTTGAAGTGGGCGCTGGGGTTGCGTGTGCTGCTTTTGTGGGTTGTGTTGTGTGGGCTGTATTTGCTTTGTTGAATTATGCGCGAGTTGAAAGAACGGGTGATAAAACGGATGAGATTAAACATATGTTGATAGCCAATTTTAATAAACCTGATGCTGCCCACCAGAATAAGCCTCAAGAACCAGAGGTCAGTTAGCTCCATCGCTTTCGGTTTGTTGAATAGTTAGTACCGACCTTTTTAAAAAACACAATTAATGATATAGTTTATCTCTTTTTCGCGTAATAATTCAGGGGCGAGGGATGGGTTCTGATCATTATCATTATTACTTAATTGTTCTTGCAGGCAGCAGCGGTTCTCCTGTGCGAGTTATGGAGTGTGCTAGGTGGGCTGGCGCTGATGATTTTACACCGCGAGAACCTTCCGACTTTAAAAAGGATTTTCTGCATAAGAAGCTACGTGTTACACCGTCAAGCTTCATTCAGGGCAATTGGGAGAACGCTCTCATTTATTATCAGCATGATAAAAGCAGAGATGCCTACAAAAAAGAGCCTCCGAAAAAGGCAGCGGATATGCGGTGCGTATGGGAATATGCACCGAGTCAGTCAACAGAATGGAAGCGTCAATTCCCCTCAGTGGAAATGCTTACTAAGCATTTTGGTAAACCCCACTATGAGATTGAAAGAAAGGGCTTGCAAGAAAGTGTTCGAGAGAGTCTCAAGCAATTTAGAAGCTCGTTGCTTGGTTCTGGTTTTGGCTTAGCGGGTGCTTTGATGGGTGTAGGTGCTCTTATAACAGGGACGGTTTTTTGGGTTATTCATATCGTTAAAGAGATCAATGCGTGTCCTCATCCGGAGTACTTTTTTGCGGTGATTATTTTCTTACTATGCGCTTGGTTGATCGCATGTTCGGTCGCTGGGTCTGTTGCTGTAGGTAAGTTAGTTGTAGCTGATAATCATCGTAAATGTCACGAAGAGCGTACGCTGTTTCGTGGGTTATCCGATAGAACCACTCACACTCCACACCGAGAAAGGAGCATTAAGTGGTGGTAGCCAGTACAATGTGTTGCCTAAGGGGCGAAGTAACGCGCCGTGTTTCTCATCTTATTGGTTGCCTGTTGTTAATAATAAAGTGTTTTAAAAACGACTGTTTCTGTGTTATATTAAGCCTCCGTTATAATCTTTTGGAGAAGTATCTATGAAATCTGAGCAACCTGATTCTAGTCAAGAAAGTGCCCCATTACTCGCCCCGGCCCCTGATGGTGATATACCCACTGTTCAGCGGGAAGCAGGTAGCGATGGAAGCTTTGGTCTGCAAGATGATGCTGACCGGAATGAAGTGGGTCAGCGCCTTTTAAGCAAGGTAAAGCAAAAAATTAAACAGGTGTATGCGTTGGAGTCAAAGTTACCTTTTTACTTGCCTCTTGCTTTTGATCAGTCCAATAGGGATGTCGCTGGAGTTCCAAGTGGTATGATTGGCAATTTGTATCTTGCTCAGGCTCCATCGTATAAGTACTTTTTTGTTTTTCATAAACAAGAATCAGGGGGTGGAGAAGCGACAGGTGAGGTACATGAAGAGGATTTGTCTAAATTTGATCCCAAGCATGTAGAGAATGGCGGTTTATTTCGTCATTTGTATCCTCGCCGTCCTGTTTTTCTCGATGGCAGTTGGACAGCAGTGAGTGTCTTCCAGAAGAAAGATCCTGATAATGCGGTTAAGGAATTGCTAACAGAAAGTCTCCCATTTGCTAAAGGGGCCAATTTAGAGGTTGTGTTGAATTCTTTTAAGAAGGAAGGCTATACCCAAGTTTATCATGGTTCTCGAAGTGATGTGCATACTCTGATTCAAGAATCGCTTACCCAAGAAATTCAATTAGCCCCTGAGCGCGCTAAAAACCTTGTTGGTCCTATTATTGGGGGCGTCATCTTTACGGCCGCGTTTGGAGCTCCAGCTGTGTATCTAGCGTGGCACTCCGCCATGGGTTTAGCCTCAAATTTTGGCGGTGAAGTAGCTGGTGCAGTTATCTTGGGTTTGATTGCTTTATCTATTCTTGTTGCGTTAGGGGGTAACTCAAGAAAGCATGCTTGCTACACACAAGTTGGCAACAAGCAATACCTGCGGTCTCACTTGGGTCAAACTCTTTTTGATATTCATGAAGGAAGAGAGCCTACTCACGCTGATCCTGTTGAAGCTACCGTTGTTTAGTCATTTCCTCTAAAGCTTTCAAACTAATGGTTTGGAGTTGCTCCCACACCGAAAAAGCTGCATTAAGTGGAGGTAGCCAATACAGTGTGTTGCCTAAGGGGCGAAGTAAAGATCCGCATTCCTTCCTTGTTGCCTCTTTTTTCAAAGTAAAAATTGTTGAAAGAGGCGTTTTTGTGTTGCTGTAAAGCTCTATGATATCAATTTGGAGAAGCATATATGAAAAGTGATCTTGGATTTGGTGTGGAGCAGTCTTCAGCTCCAGAAAACAATGATTTACTTAATCTGCCCACCGCTGATCGGTTCGCCGGTGAGCTAGGCTTTAGTGTCAATGCCGATCCTAGTAGGGGTGAAGTGGTACGACATGTTTGTAATGCAATATGGCGAAAACTTAAACAGGCCAATACGTTGGAGTCAAGGATACCTTTCTATTCTACGATTGCTTATACTCAGAAGAAGAGGGATGTCACAAAAGTTTCAAATTCCCCAGTTGCCTTTTTACGGGTTCTTGTAGCTGACTCATATAAATACTTTTTTGTTTTTCATAAACAGGCTTTAAACGGTCAGGCAGCTTCAGGTGAGATACATGAAGAAGATTTGTCTAAATTTAATCCCAAACATGTAGAGAATGGCGATTTATTTCGTCACTTGTATCCTCGCCGTCCTGTTTTTCTCGATGACAGTTGGACGGCAGTGACCCTCTTCCAGAAGAGTAATCCTGGTGATGAGCTTGATGCATTGATGAAAGACAGCGTCCCATTTGCTCAAGGAGTTAATTTAGATGCTGTATTGAATTCTTTTCAGCGAGAAGGTTATACCCAAGTTTATCATGGTTCCCGGAAGGAGGTGCATTCCCTCATTCAGGGATCGCTTACTCGAGATATTGCGGTAGCCCATGGTCGTGCTAAAAACCATGTTGGTCCTATTTGTTCAGGTGTCATTTTTACCGCTGCGTTTGGAGCTCCAGCTGTGTATCTAGCGTGGCACTCTGCCATGGGTTTAGCCTCAAATTTTGGCGGTGAAGTCGCTGGTGCGGTTATCTTGGGTTTGATTGCTTTATCTATTCTTGTTGAGTTAGGGGTTAACTCAAGAAAGCATGCTTGCTACACACAAGTTGGCAACAAGCAATACTTGCGGTCTCACTTGGGTCAAACTCTTTTTGATATTCATGAAGGAAGAGAACCTACTCAACCTGATGCTGTTCAAGCTCGAGTTATAGAGTAGTCATTCCCTCTAAGGCTTTTAAGCTAATGGCTTGCAGTTCCTCCCAGACCGAAAAAGGTGCATTAAGTGGAGGTAGCCAGTACAGTGTGTTGCCTAAGGGGCGAAGTAACGCGCCATATGCTCTTGCTTTTTGGGCAAAAGCAAAGCCTGCACGTTCGCCGGGTGCTGCTTGAATATCAGCGGCAACCATCCCGCCGATGTAGCGCAAGTTTTTTAGCTGTCCTGTTTGATCGATAATGGTTTGCATGAGTTGAGCGACTTGGTCTGCTTGCTTGGAAATGTTCTGACATAGATTGGTTTCTTCAGTCACGTGTATGGCCGCTAGAGCCACTTTTGCTGCGAGTGCATTACCTGTGTGCGTGTGTGAATGCAAAAACGCTTTTCCTGTAGCGTAGTCGTCGTAAAAGAGCTGATAAATATCGTTTCGTGTGACCATCGCGCTTAACGGTATATAACCGCTGGTTAAGCCTTTTGATAAACATAAAAAATCAGGTTCAATGCCAGCGTGCTCACAGGCAAGCATTTTGCCAGTGCGGCCAAAGCCTGTCATGATTTCATCAGCGATGAGCCAGACATCATTGGCTGTGCACCATGCGCGAATCCGACGCAGCGCATCAGCACTGTAAATTAACATGCCGCCTGCGCCTTGCAAAATAGGCTCTAAAATAAGAGCCGCTGTTTTATCGGCGTGCTCGTTTAATTGAGCTTCAATCGAGGGCCAGTGGCTGGATGCGTCAGCCCAAAGTGGGTCATGGATGCTGCTTACGTAAGGCATGCCTTGAATGATGGGGGTGTTTTTCATCAGGCTTGCGTACGGTTTGCTGTAAAGCCCTAAATCGCTCACGCTAAGCGTTAACGCAGTTTCACCGTGATAACCACTGCTAATGCCTAGGAATTCGGTTTTATGGGCTCGACCGGCAAGGGCTTGACCGTGCACAGCCATTTTTAAAGCGATTTCTACCGCGCAAGAGCCATCGGACGCATACATGACTTTATCGAGGCTCGTGCACAGTGTCGCTAATTTTTCGGATAGTGCTTCGATGACGTCGTTAGTGGTGTTGGCTAAAATGACATGCTCGAAGGTGTTGGCTTGTTCGATAAGAGCAGCTTTTAAAGCAGGATGCTGATGCCCTAAAGATTTGCACCACCAGCTTGAAATACCATCGATGTATGACTTGCCATCAGCGTCGTATAAATAGGCACCTTCTGCGCGTGCAATGCGTAGAGGAGGGAAAGTTTCGTGATCTTTCATTTGGGTGCATGGGTGCCATACGTGGGTCATGGTTATCTCCTACTACTTTTACGCCCCCCGGTTCGCGCAAGCGAATCCGCTGGGGGTCCAGGTGGATCCCCCGGACCTGTTTCACAGGCCGGGGGACGTGAGTGAGTATTACCTCATACACTCCAAATGAAAACCCCGGCATAATTTGATCACACTGATTGCGAAGCTGTTATGAAGCTTTTATTATGGGCGCCTCTTTCCTGGATCCTCGTCGTCACGAGGATGACAACCTGTGAGGAACACACCATGCCGACCCCTATCCGTCACAATTGGCAGCCTGAAGAAGTTAAGGCATTGTTTGATTTACCTTTTATGGAGTTGATGCACAAAGCGCATGCGGTTCACCAAGAGCATTTTAATGGTAATGAGGTCCAACTCAGCACCTTGCTAAGCATCAAAACAGGTACGTGCCCTGAAAACTGCGGTTATTGTTCCCAAAGTGGGCACCATAAAACTGAGCTTGAGCGACAAGCTTTGTTGCCGGTTCAGGAGGTCATTGAGAAGGCTAAGTTAGCCAAAGAAGCAGGGGCTACCCGTTTTTGTATGGGTGCAGGTTGGCGTAGTCCACCCAAAAAAGATTTTCCTGCTGTGATTGAGATGGTCAAGGCAGTCCGTGAGCTGGGTCTTGAGACCTGCATGACACTAGGTATGCTGGATGATGAGCAGACTAAGGCTTTAGAAGAGGCCGGGCTCGACTATTACAATCACAACATCGATACGTCTCCGGAGTATTACGATAAGGTGGTGACCACGCGAACCTTTCAGGACCGTTTAGATACCTTAGAGCGTGTTCGTGAAGCGGGTATTAATGTGTGTACAGGTGGTATTTTAGGTATGGGCGAACAGCCCGAAGATCGCTTCTCGTTTTTGTGTCAGTTATCGAATTTACCGAAACACCCTGAGAGTGTGCCTATTAATCGTTTGGTTCCTATCCCTGGAACTCCGATGGCTGATGTGGGTCCTATCGATGATTTTGACTTTGTACGAACGATTGCTTGTGCACGGATCATGATGCCTCAAGCTGTTGTGCGTTTATCAGCAGGGCGACAACAAATGAATGCTAGCTTACAAGCGTGGTGTTTTTATGCTGGTGCAAACTCTATTTTTTATGGTGATGAGTTACTAACGACTAGTAACCCAATGGTTGAACAAGACCGAGCTTTGATGAAACGCTTAGGCATGCGCGCATCGGAAGCAACGCCACCTCGCGTACGCTTGTGCGAGGTAGAGGCGGATGTTGCTTAAACGTTTGCAAGCGCGATGTTTAGAGCGTGAAGCACAACACCAAACGAGAAGGCCTGTGTGTTTGTCTCATACAACAAGCGCAGATGCCTTGTTGTTATCAGAAGAGGGGAGTCATCCTTCTCGTGTGTTTTGCAGCAATAATTATTTAGGTTTGGCAAATCACCCCCACATGATTGAGGCTTTGTGCGAAGGCGCAACGACGTATGGCGTTGGCAGTGGGGCATCTCCTTTAGTGACAGGTTATAGTAAAGCGCATCGCGATGCAGAGCGTGCTTATGCTGATTTTTTAGGTGTTGAGGCTGCCATGCTGTTTAGCAATGGTTTTATGGCGAACCTGTCTGTGATGCAAAGCTTAGTGGGTCGAGGTGATGTTGTGTTACACGACCGTGATAATCATGCGTCATTGTTGGATGCCACGGTGAATGCGAGAGCGGAATTAAAACGCTATCGTCATGGTGATATGGTTGATTGTCGAGAGCAGCTCGAAGCAGGCAATAAACCAACCTTGTTGGTGACTGATACCGTGTTTAGCATGTCTGGCGATCAAGCGCCCCTGAATAATTTAGTAGCCTTAGCAAAGAAGCATGATGCGACGGTGATGTTGGATGATTCTCATGGCTTTGGTGTCTTGGGGCAAGGTGGTTTAGGTGCCGCTAACGAGCAAGGGGTGTCTTCAGCAGATGTGGATGTGACGATGATAGGGCTTGGTAAAGCCATGGGTTGTTTCGGAGGTATCGTAGCAGGGTCTCAGGAGCTCATTGATGGATTACGACAATTTTCTCGAGCTTACATCTACAGCACTGCCTTGCCTCCCGCTTGCGCGCTTGCCGCTCAAACAGCCGTTCGTTTACTGCAAGAAGAATCGTGGCGCGTCGAGCAGCTACGCGATTTGATTGAGAGTTTTACATTACGCGCGAAAGCAAGAGGTATCGACTGTTTACCATCAAACACCGCCATACAATCTTGGGTCGTTGGAGAAGAAGAGACTGCGTTACGAATGGCAGAATCGCTTAAAAAGCAGGGCTTTTTAATCATGCCGATTCGGACGCCAACGGTACCCAAGGCTCAGGCGCGCTTGCGTTTTACGATCAATGTTGGGCAAACGGAATCGGACATCGATGCGCTGTTGATCGCTGTAGAGAGGGCGCGTGATGAAAAATAAAGCGCCATTAGTGTGTCTAGCGGGTTGGGGATTTTCTACAGCTATTTGGGAGTCATTGCTTCCGTATCTGTCTGAGTCTTTTGATGTGATCTGTCTAGACCTAAGCGACATGACTGACGATTTGGGCGCTTGGCTGGATGGGTTGCTGTCATCATTGCCTCAGACGTTTTCTGTGTTGGGTTGGTCTTTAGGTGGTTTAATCGCTCAGTACATGGCAAAGCGTTACCCGAATCGTGTGCAGCAGGTGTTAGCTCTTTGTAGCACACGGTATTTTCCAGAAGAAAACCATTGGCCAGGTATACCAAAGGATCAATTAGCTGACTTTCAAACCCTTTCACAGGAAAACATGGCAGATTTACTGAAACAGTTTTCTCGTTGGCAAGTGTCTTTGCGAGATCGTTCTGCGATAGAAGTGATTAATAAAGCATTGTTACGCGATCATCACGCAGCGCTTCAGCATGGTTTGAATCACTTATGTAGCTTAGATATGCGAGAAGAGAAAACCCGGCATCACTTTCTATTAGCTAATCACGATGCGTTGTTGCCTGCCTCATTAGCTGAAACTTTAGTGGATGATGTGCGTGTGGTCTCAGGGACGCATGCACTGTTAGTGTCACACCCTGAGGTAGTGGCTTCTTGGGTGAGTGAGGTCTGGCATGGCTAGGCAAGCTCTTATCGATCGTTCCTTTAGTAGAAGTGCTGAATGCTATGCGAAACATGCAGTGGTCCAACAGCGTGTAGCAGATCAGTTGTTACGGCTGTTAACCCCTAATGTTAACGCTCAGCGAGTATTGGATGTGGGTTGCGGTGTGGGCTTGCAGGCCGACTCCTTGCATCAACTTTTTCCTAATGCCGAGATAAGTTTAGTGGATCGATCTCCAGGTATGTGTGATCAAGCTCGTCGCTTGTGTTCAGATGCAGAGGTTATTCAAGCGGATGCCGCTCATTTGCCTATGGCCAATGGGTCAGTGGATTGTTTGTTTTCCAGTTCAATGCTTCAATGGTCGTCATCGTTTGAAGCTATTTTTCAGGAATGGCATCGCGTCTTGAAACCCGGCGGTATGTTGGCTTTTAGTTGTTTTCTCGATGGGTCTTTACAAGAGATTAAGACGAGTTGGGAGCAGGTGGATGCAGTGCCACATGTCAATGAGTTGCCTACCATGACTGCATTGACAGAAGCGTATGCTGCTTTATCATGGGATTGCTTGTATGAGTCCACAGCGAAAGAAGTCGATACCTTCTCGTCGATCAAAGAGATGGTGTTATCCATGCGTGGTGTGGGTTCACAAACAGTCACAGCTGACCTCAAGCCGCAAGGGTTAGTGACGCCGGCTCGTTGGCAAGCTTTTTGTCGGCATTATCAATCATTTCAGCAAGCAGATGGCTTGCTGCCAGTATCTTACGAGGTGGCGTATGTCCTTATCCAAAAAAGACGTTGAAGGTTATTTTATTACAGGGACAGACACGGAAGTGGGTAAAACGGTCATTGCGTGTGAGCTGATGCGTCGGCTTAAAGCTCAGGGTCATTGTGTGGTGGGTTTCAAACCGATTGCCAGTGGTGCTGTTGAAACAGTTGACGGTTTGCGGAACGAAGACGCTTTGATTTTACAAGCTGAAAGCAGCATGTCGTTACCTTACGAATGGATTAATCCCTACTGTTTTGGGGCACCTGTTGCGCCACATTTAGCTGCAGAAGAAGTGGGTGAGCCCATTCGCATAGAGGTGATTGAGTATGCGTATTCTCAAATAGCTGAGGCCGGTGCTACCGCGATTGTGGTTGAGGGTGCTGGTGGTTGGCTAGTCCCCATCAATGAAACACAAATGATGTCAGACATTGCTGATCAGCTTAATTTGCAAGTCGTTTTGGTGGTTGGGATACGTTTGGGTTGCATTAATCATGGCCTTCTGACGGCGAATCATTTGCAGCTTTTGGAGGAAGATTACATGGGTTGGGTGGCCAACCATCTATCCGATAACATGCTAATGGCCCGTGAAAATGTGGAAGCCTTGGCTGAAAGAATTGGCGATCCGATGATGATTTACCCCTACGTTCCTTAATTGATTTTTGGTATACTGCTCCCCTGAAAGGGGCAGTATTTCCCCTAAAAACAAACAGTGAGTGATTTATTTATGACATCCCTATACCCCCTTACCAAAGCCGGTCATGCTCAGTTGACAGAAGAATTGAAACGCCTAAAAACCATAGAACGCCCGCAAGTTATTGAAGCTATTTCAGAAGCTAGGGCTCATGGTGACTTGAAAGAAAATGCTGAGTACCATGCTGCCCGTGAAAAGCAGAGTTTTTTGGAAGGCCGCATTCAAGACCTCGAAGGTAAGCTATGCAATTGCCAAGTGATTGATGTGACTAAGTTTAACAACGAGGGCAAAGTGATTTTTGGTTCAACGGTCACCATCGTTAACGATGAAACGGAAGAGGAAATCACGTATCAAATCGTGGGTGAAGATGAGGCGGATCTTAAGGAAAACAAACTCTCCGTGAAATCTCCTATTGCTCGTGCCTTGGTTGGTAAATTTGTGGATGATGTGGTCGACTTTGATGCCCCGGATGGGATGAAGACTTACGAAATCATTGACGTAGAGTATCTTTAAAATGCGTCGCCTAACACAATTTCTTGTAGGATGCTTTGCCTTAGCGTCTTATGCCTTTGCGTCAGATCCTGTTACTGTGTTTCGAGTCTCTCCTAAATCACCTTCTTTTCTGGTGCGATTACCTGCTAATGCCACGACAGGGTTTCGTTGGTATTTGGTAAAAAAACCGAATTGGTTACGCATTGTGGATGCGCATTACGTGGTTTCGTCCAATGCGCGAATTGGTCAGGGTGGCACATCTGAATGGGAGGTTCGTTGGCCTGAATCACACTGTGTGTTTCCAAGGCGAGCGGAGATCGTCTTTGCTTACGCACGCCCTTGGGTGGGCGCCTCTAGCGATGAAAAGCAAACCCGCATTACTGTGTATTGTTCACCTGCTAATAAGGTGAAGACGTCGCACAGGGAAGGAGTGAATGTTCTTTAGACGTTTGAATTAGCGTTAGTGTTTTCTCCTCGTTCTTTGTCTCTAATGCAAAAGAATCTTTTTGTGCATGAGCTGTTGTTTATGCGACCCATGATGCAGCGGCGACCGCCGATGAATGTGCCTGCGGCTATTAGTAGTATTCCAGCAGCAGCGGTGGTGCTGATGTCTAGCTTAGGGTCAATTTGGAGTTGGGTTGTAGGGGTGGCTATGAAATATATAAGCATGCCAGTGGCACTTGCGAGGCAGATTCCTCCGACGGTTATAAGGGCTAATGCAGCTTCATATGATAATACAGCGTCACCACATGTTTGTGTGTTTTCTGAATGAGTTTGTTGAGTGTTCATAAGTACTCCCGGGTAGTTGATTGCGTGAGGGTATCCTAGAGGTATACTTCTTTTATGTCAACAATAAAACAAGACAGTTAATTTAATGCTTTGTATTGTTAATGTAGATATTCTTATCAGGAGCTTTTAGTTGACTCAAGCAGGAGAGTTTAGAGCGCCACGCGGGTTGATTTAAGTCAATTGAAGAAGATACTCTTCCGCAGTGACTATTCGGCCTTTGATGCCTAACTCTTTTTCTGCTTCTTTGAGCGCGCGTTCTTCACGTTCGCGTGTTTCGGCATCATCTATGTCCCATGCCACTTGGATTAATTCTTTTTTTCCTTCCGGATCAACCGTAACAAAATCTATTTCGTGTCCTTAGTCTGATTTCAATTCGACATAGTATGCCTCCTGACAAGGATGGTATAGCAAAAACTATACTTATGAGGAAGGATACTTTAAGGAAAACTATCCTTGTGGGGAAGGATAGTTTTGTTTTTAGCTCGAGCATGTATCGTTGTTTTGCGTGTGATAATGGCGTCAAGGCATATCGTTGCAGATGTTGGGATGATTGATATGAATAGATTTAGACACTTAGTTTGCACCAAATCCTGCACTTGATGTCACACCGAATACGCGCAGAGGCGTTTTTGAACCGTATGATAGGCAAGGCTTGCATACTGCGGCAGTCCGTTTTCATGAGGAATGTTTACCTCGCCTTGAATGAGGGGGCGAAGGTAATCTAAGCAGGCTTGCGTTACAGAAAAGTTATCCTCACTGATCATATCGCGAGGAACACAGACTTCACGGTTAGCGACATCTTTGAGATGTGCGGTACCAATGCGCCAGTTGTATTCGGGGCCTTTGTCTCGTTGAATCGTGAGCATGACATCGGTTAATCCTTGTAAGGAGCGCTCAACAGCTGCTTCCCCTAAAGCGTAAGCTTGTGTGACGTCGGTCAGAGAAGCGGTATGCGCTGCAGCGCGTTGACAGTAATCGCTCACAGCCCAGTGGTATTTGTAACCCAATTTGCGTTTTATAAGATGCGCTAGCTTTGGTGCTAGGCCGCCAAGCTGGTGATGGCCAAAGGCATCGACTTCGCCTGTTTCACTAACTAAACGTCCGTCTGCGTGTTGAATGCCTTCTGATGCACACACAAAGCAATAACCAACTGTGTCAACGCAGCGTTTCACCGCTTGAATAAACGCCTGTGGATCAAAGGCGACTTCAGGTAAGAGCAGCAGGTGCGGTGCATCATTGGGGTGGCGTTTGGCAAGAGCACTAGCAGCTGTGATCCAGCCAGCATGACGTCCCATGACTTCTAAAATAAACACTTTTGTTGACGTAAGAGCCATACTCGCTAAATCCAAGTCAATTTCTTGTGTTGTGGTGGCGATGTATTTAGCAACTGAGCCAAAGCCTGGTGAATTGTCTGTGATGGGTAAGTCGTTGTCGATGGTTTTGGGCAAACCAATGCAGGTGAGCGGGTAGTTTTTTTCGTGGCAATAACGAGAGAGTTTGTGGATGGTGTCGTGAGAGTCGCCGCCGCCATTATAGAAAAAAGTGCCTATGTTGTGTGCTTTAATCACGGCTAAAAAGCGTTCGTAGGGAGCGGTGTCTGTGTTTAGGTCGGGTAATTTATAACGACAGCTACCGAAAGCGGCGCCCGGTGTGTGCTTGAGTAGGTCGATTGTGTTGGGGTCTTCTTGATAGGTGTCGATGAGGTTCTCGTTTAAGACGCCTAAAATACCATGCTGCGCTGCGTAAACCCTAGTGATCTCAGGGTGCTTTTGAGCGGTTTGTATTACACCACACGCTGTTGCGTTGATGACTGGCGTCGGTCCACCAGATTGAGCATATAGAATATTGCGTGGCGCCATGGAAGCCTCTTAAAGCAGGAAAGGTGCTCATGATACTGACTTTGGGCTGGGTTGCCAATGATCGTGTAGTTATTACTCCTTTGAAAAAAGGAGTCTATTTAGATAGAATGCTTGAGGATATAAACATAATTAGGCTACCCGTTGTCAGGCACGGGCACTCCTGTTAGGGTTGTGCTTCCTGGTATTGCTTCGCAATTCCGTCAGCGCTTTATTTAAAAAATGAACGCCTGTATGCGCGGGCTAGGCCCGCATCGAATATAACTGGATTCCTGTTTTCACAGGAATGACAGTGGAAAGGAGGTGATTCGTTGAATATTTTTATCCTAGGCATATGCGGTACGTTTATGGCAAACGTTGCCTTATTGGCTCGCTCTATGGGGCACACTGTAAGCGGCATGGATCAGCACACTTATCCACCCATGTCTGATATTCTGCGAGCAGAGTCTATTACCCTCATTGAAGGTTATGATCCTGCCGATTTGCCTGATGACATTGACCTGGTTGTTGTGGGGAATGTCATGCGTGCTGATTATCCAATTGTTAAAGCTGTTGAAGAGCGAGGTCTTCCCTTGACTTCCGGACCTGCTTGGCTTCAAGACGCTTTAGGTGATGAGAGAATCATGATTGCTGTCTCTGGAACGCACGGTAAAACCACCACAACCACACTGATCACACATTTGCTGAGTTTTGCTGGTAAAGAACCTGGTTTTTTGGTGGCAGGCGTTCCGCAAGATGGGCAGGGGTCATCGGCTTTAGGTAAGCCACCCTATTTTGTGATTGAGGCGGATGAGTATGACACGGCGTTTTTTGATAAGCGTGCCAAATTGTTACTGTATCATTCCTCCAAAAAATTCATTTGGGTGGTGGGTAATTTAGAGTTTGATCACGCTGATATTTACGATTCGATAGAAGACATCGAAGCCGTATTTCGCGAAAAAGCAGGGCTTTTAAAAGCGCATGATGTGGCTGTGATTGCAGACGATGATCCTCGTGTGTGTGATGTCATGAAAGACACCAGCGCTTCTGTGACGACATTTGGTTTGTCATCTGGCGATTGGTTTGTTAAGGGAAAATCCAGCGATGGTAGTCGGTTTGAGTTGTGTCATAAAAACGATGCATCCATTTCGGTGGCTTGGTCGATGGTGGGAGATCATAACGTTAAAAATGCCTTGGCAGCTGCTGCGGTGGCAGAAACGTGTGGCTGTTCGTTACAGCAAATTGCTGATGGTTTGGCTTCGTTTCAAGGGGTCAAGCGTCGTTTTGAGTATTTGGGTGAGGCCAATGGGGCGAGCATTTACGATGACTTTGCTCATCACCCAACAGCGATTTCTTATGCCACCCATGCCTTACGAGCGTCTATGCGTGATGGGCGATTGATCGCTGTAGTGTACTTTGCGTCGAATACCATGAGTGGAGGCAAGCACTCAGCCGATGACTTCAAAGAGGCTTTAGCCGCGGCAGATCAGGCTGTGCTTTTAGCTAAAACGGACGATGTTAGCTTCTTAGAGGATGTGTCTCGCGTATTGCCTATTCCATCTAGCATCGCACCTAATGGGGATGAATTATACGAGCAATTACAAGCTGTTATGCAGCCTGGTGATAAGGTGCTATTTATGGGGAATCGCTCTATGTTGGCCGTGCAGGAGCGCTTGATTGCTAAAAAATAGTTGAAACTTGACGCTATTGCAGCCACCGAATATAATCTTGTTTGATCAATAGATAGCATTAAGGTGACACATGAGATTAAACTTTTTAGAGAATCCCAAAATCCCAAGTACCCGTTTCTGCAATGGTTGGCCAGGGTTTCCATCTACCCTATCTGCTCCTGGTAGTGCTGTAGAGGGAATGCTTGATGAAGAAGAAAAGACAAAGTTATTAGATCGGGCAGCTAATGTTACGCTCATAAGGCTATATCCGAATAATTTAAGCCAGGCATCTGTCAATGCCATCATGCACATAGGTAGCTTGCTTCCAGAGGTAACACACCTTGTTGTTAATATTTTAAATGATTCCTCGCCTAGCCAGATTCCTTTTGATAGTCTGCTTGCTCTTAATGCTTTTTCATCTGTCAAAAAAGTGACGTTTATAAATCTTGGTGATCCATTTAATAGAAACCCTGCTCAGGTATATTCTTTAGAGCAACTAAAGCCCTTGGCGAAAGCGTTTAGGAATGGGCAAGAGATTGTTTTTGATAGAGCGCTATGTGACTATGGTGAGGATGGCTCTGTTGAAGCGTTTCAGTCTAGCTTGCGCGAATCAGCGGATGAAGAATTAACACCCGAAGAACAAGCCATATTAAACAAAGCACTAACCTTTGGTTTGCCACAACCAGAGAGTTCTGCGCCGATTACTTCCAAGCCTCGACCTATTGTAGGCGGTGTTGTGATAGGTGTTGGTGTTGCTACAGCTTTAGGTGGTGGTAGCTTGTTCTTGCCAATGGTGTCCACTGCGATCGCGGATCCGTTGCTAACTATTATTGTTGGTACATTGGTGGCTGTGGCTGGTGTTGGAGCTATTACCGTTGGTGCGATGAAAACACATGCGACACTCACGGGTACTTCGTTAAAAGCCTTGTTTAATCACTCTCATCCAAAAGGGCTTCCCCTGCCAGGTATTGAAATAAAGGGTGGAGAGTCTTAAGCAGCCCGAGCTAGTACCTTCGTAGCTTGAGGCTTCGGCACGGTAAAGCTACTAATCCGGTTGGTGTTCATCTGTTTTTGTTGTACCTTGCGGTTTTTGCTCCATAGAGAATGTTCTAGCGGTTGGCTCTGGTTTTGTTTTATACGTGATTGTCACAATCAATGCGATTAGTAGGAGTGCAGCGAGACTTCCGAGTATGTACGGAGCGCAAGTGCTTGCAGTGCTCTCATGGAGTCCCAATGTGAGAGTCGCTCCAACAGCGGCTATGGTGCCTACGGCAAAGGGAATAATGTATTTGGATCGAGTCTGAAAGACAGAGGGTTTAGCATGTTGTTGTGCGAATGGTACTGGAGCAGGTTCTTCCGTTTTTACTGCAGGAGCAGGTGCTGGCCCAGGCCCTTCAACCATTGGTGAAAATATGTAGCTTTTATTGCTGCGTGTTAAGTATACTTCTTCACCGTTTCGAATTTTTTGAAGTTGTTCTGATTTAAGCTCAATCCTACCAAATTGGTTGTAGCCCCAGTTTAATTCTTCCATGTTTGTTAGGTTTTTAACTATTTTTTGAATTTGTTCGAAATTTGGGTGGTCACTTATTTTTTTGCATGGATTGGCTCGTTCATGCCTTTGCGTGGGTTTGCGTTGGATGGTTAATGATTGGAGTGTTTTGTACGTGCTCAAGATTGGAATTATAGTGGGAGCTAATCTTTGAATGTCGTAAGCGTGTTTAGAAAATAATATTAAATGAGCTGGATTGTTCTTTGAAAAGTTTTCTAAGAACCGTTTTGAGAATTCCGGTTTGTTGTCGTGCAATGAGAAGGTCAGTGTTGATAGCTTTGGAAACGAGCGATTAAAGAAGTCTTCAGCGTCGTCGGGGTTCATGTAAGCATCTACGATTATCTGCTCGATATTCTCAGTTGCTCCATCAGTAGTGAGCCAATTTAGAGGTTGATACTTTTTTCTAGTAGTTCTAGTCTCGACAGAGCCCAGGTCGGAAATGAGGAATTTAGAGGTACGTTCAGAGCTCTCTTCCTCTCTAAAGGTGCGTATCCTAAGCTGCTTGCTCATGTTTTTTCTCCAAGACGATGATGAATTCAGATTATTAAAGAATTATTGTGTAAATAAATGTTAGCATTATGATGACATAAAGTCAAGGGGGATCTGCCGATGGGTTGGGGTCAAGTGGAACGCAACCCATTGTTTTTAAAGGATTTAAGGAAAATGTTTAGAGAAAGTGCTACATCTCATCCAGATGCCGAATACCCAATAGGTTCAAGCCCTGAATGAGTACCCGTTTGGTAAGACCGATCAAGGCCAGTCGATCAGCTTCGTGTTTGTCGCCGATCACGGGGCAGTTATGGAAGAAGCGGTTGAAGAGCATGGCTAATTGATAGAGGTAATCCGTTAAGCGATTGGGTGTTAAGTCTCTAGCGACCACATCAAGCGTATGCGTGAAGTTCAGCAAGTGTAGGGCTAAATCTAAGGACTCGGGTTGGTTGACATGCATGCGCATGGCAGGCATCGCTTGGCTTTTATGTTCGATACTGATGATTCGAACAATGGAATACAGGATAAACGCTGCGGTGTTTCCTTCAAAGGCCAGCATTTTGTCGTAACTGAATTGATAATCGCTTTGCCGGTGATTGGATAAATCAGCGTATTTCACCGCTGCTAAACCTAGCTTTTGGGATTCTTCACGCATGTGGTCTTTATCCCAGTCAGGATGGCGTGACTCCATGATGGCATACGCGCGATCGATTGCTTCTTGCAAGAGGTCAACGAGTTTTTCCACGTGACCAGATCGAGTTTTTAGTTTTTTACCATCGTCACCCAAGACCAAACCAAACGGTACATGCTCCAAGGATAAGGAATCAGGTGCAAAGCCTGCACGTTTAGCGCAATCAAAAATCATTTTGAAATGCAGTTGTTGACCTTGGTCGGTCACATAAACAATACGTTCAGCATTTTCTTCGTTAACGCGATGACGGATAGCAGCAAGGTCAGTGGTGGAGTAGTTAAAGCCTCCATCGCTTTTTTGAACGATCACCGGCATAGGCTCTTTGTTTTTGCATTCGTACCCTGGCATAAAGACGCATTGTGCGCCACGAGATTCAGTGAGTAAGTCTTTTTCTCTTAGCAGGTCTACCGTTTCTTGCAGCATGGGGTTGTAGAAGGATTCGCCGCGATCGGTGAGTGTGATGTCTAAGAGCGTGTAGACTTGATGATACGCTTTATAAGAGATCTCTCCAATGAGTTTCCAGGCGGATAAGGCTTCTTGGTCGCCGCTTTGTAAAGCGACTACTTGTAGGCGAGAGGCTTCTTTAAAAGCTTCGTCTTCGTCAAAACGACGTTTGCTTGCGCGATACCAGTCCATCAGATCAGTCAGGCTGGCGTTTTGTTTTTTAGCTAACACATCCGGTTGCGTGTCTTTGAGGTAAGCAATCAGCATACCAAAGGCTGTGCCCCAATCTCCAACGTGGTTCAGTCGAAGCACATCATGACCTTGCCATTCAAGCACGCGAGCTAAGCAGTCGCCAATGATGGTAGAGCGTAGATGGCCAACATGCATTTCTTTCGCAACATTTGGGGAGGAAAAGTCGATAACAATGCGCTGGGGGTTGTCGGGTGTTTGAGCGCCAAAATGCGTACCGACATTCATGCATTGTAAGGCTTGATTGATAGCTCTAGGGTGAATGGTCATGTTGATGAAACCTGGACCAGCTAGGCTTAACTCATCGAAGCAGTGATCTTCTAAGGAGTTGATATGATCAATGAGTGCCTGCGCGATGGTGCGTGGGTTTTGTTGGAGCTTTTTTGCGAGTGATAAGGCACTATTGCACTGATAGTGACCAAACTGAGGATTGGTAGCACGGGTGACTTCAGCGTCAAAGTCTTGGGGAAGCTCTGGAAAGGTCTCTCTAAACGCCTGATTGATGATGTCTTTAATGGTTTTAAGCAAGAGGTTCATGCATGCTCCGGGTGGTGTATCGGCTAAGAGGGAAGTATTTCATAATGCGGGGTGCGCCTCAACTATTATGCTTTCATCTATCACCCCTTCGCGAGCACAAGCCCCTCGCGGGAATGACAGCGAAAAGGGGTGATATATGACTGGTATATCGGTCATATATAGGTTATATTTGACGGGTATACCAATCATATGTGAGGTTGAGAGTCATGCTAGATGCGCTAACTCGTTGGAATCGCTGGGGAAATGCTGCTTTGAGCGGAGGGTATCGTCGAGATGTGACGGCGAACATAGAGCCTTTTTTGACTACCAAAGAAGTTGTGGCATTGGTTGGATTGCGTCGAGCAGGAAAAACCACGGTGCTGTATCAGGTCATGGACATGCTTGAGGCTCAAGGCGTGCCTCAGGAGGCCTGTTTTCACATGAATTTTGAGGAGCCTGCATTAGGTGCTCAGTTGGGTATAGATCTGTTAGATACCTTATATCGACTGTATCGCGAAGAAGTATCCCCAACGGGAACAGCGTATTTATTTTTTGACGAAATACAAAATGTCCCCGGTTGGGAGCGATGGGTTAGAGCAAGAAATGAAACGGAAGACATAAAAATATTTATCACAGGATCATCGGCTGCATTAATGTCTCGAGAATTAGCGACAGTATTAACAGGGCGTCATGTTGAGTTTTATGTGGCACCGTTTAGTTTTTCAGAGTGTTTACGTGTGAAAGGTATAGAGGCTCCTAAGAAGCATCTAAAATCGGATCCACCTGCTGTTGTGCAAAAAGCATTAACAGAATACATGAGTTGGGGTGGGTTTCCGGAAGTGGTGTTAAGTAATGACGTTGAGCGAAAAGAAAGATTACTTAGGCAGTATTTTGATGATATCTTATTTAAAGATGTCGCTGTGAGGCATGAAATTCGGGATTTAAATACGCTTCGAAATATTGCTGTACATTTGATAACGCAAAGCAGTTGTCTTTGCTCCGTGAGAAGAGTGGCGTCCTTGTTTCAAATATCTCAGGATATGGCGGCAAAATATTGCGAGTACATTCAAGAATCTTTTTTGGTGGATTTTCTTCCTTTTTTCAGTTTGAAGGCATCGGAACGAAATCGAAATCCAAAGAAGGTACATGTGAATGACTTGGGTTTAAGGCGTATAGCTAGTATTTCACTGAGTATGGATTACGGGAAGTTGGCAGAAACGTTGGTGCACCAGCACATAAAAAAAACACGAAAGGGTGTTAGCTATTATTGGAAAGGTAAACAAGAAATTGATTTTGTGATTCAAGATGGCAATAGTATTAGTGAGTGTGTGCAAGTGGCTTACGACAATTTAGATGATGATAAAACGCGTGTTCGTGAGCTTGATTCTTTGGATGAGGCAGGTCTCGTTTTTCCATTGGCGCAAAGGACTCTGGTTGTTGGTAAAATGCCAGCGAAGAGAGATCCTTCCATGGTGCCTCTTTGGTGGTTTTTGAAGTAGAACCTTAACGGATTAGCTGGGGATTGCCTTTTTCCCTGCAATCACAGACAATATCCGAGCCTGATTTTGGGGGTTCGCATGCACTTTTTGGTTAAAGAATGGTCAGATATTCAGCCTTATGGGCCTATCTGGGACGCCATGCGATCATTTTCTGATCAGCGCGATGATGTTACCCAAGACGAGCTGTGGCTGATGCAGCACGAGCCAGTGTTTACCCAGGGCCTCGCAGGCAAAGAAGAGCATGTGCTTAATCCGGCTACCATTCCTGTGGTGCGTACGGATCGAGGCGGGCAAGTCACGTATCACGGCCCAGGGCAATTAATGATTTATACTTTGTTCGATATTCACCGCTTGGGTTTAAACACGCGTGAGTACGTGTGCACTCTTGAGCAAGTGATTATTGACTTGTTAGCGTCATATGGCATTGAAAGCGAAGGTCGACGTGATGCGCCAGGGGTTTATACGGCCGATAACAAAAAAATCTGCTCGGTGGGTTTGCGTGTCAAAAAAGGGCGTAGCTATCATGGCATGGCGTTAAATGTAGAGGGTGATCTGTCTCCGTTTTCACGTATTAACCCTTGCGGATTGAAAGCCATGCAGATGGCAAAAATTAACGATTATCATGCTGTGTCTTGGTCGCAAGTGGCAAGGGATGTGACAACACAGATTCAAACACATTTTAACATGACACCATTAGCAGCATAGGACGATTCATGACAAATCAAACACCGCGTTATGACGCAAAGAAAAAAATGTTGGGTAAAGACAAACTGTCTCGTATTCCTGTGAAAGTGGAAAGTAATCAAGAAAAGCTTCCTAAGCCAGATTGGTTGCGCATACGTTTATCCACAAGCCCCAAAGTTGCAGAACTCAAAAGCATGATGCGTGAAAAGCAGCTTTTTACTGTGTGTGAAGAAGCGAGCTGTCCTAACTTACAAGAATGTTTTAGTAAAGGCACAGCAACGTTTATGATCATGGGTGATAAATGCACGCGGCGTTGCGCGTTTTGTGATGTGGGTCATGGGCGACCTGATCCCTTAGATGAATCGGAGCCTGCTCATTTAGCTGAAGCAGTTTCGACAATGGCTCTTAAGTACATCGTGATTACGTCTGTGGATCGGGATGATTTGCGAGACGGAGGTGCTGCGCATTTCACACGGTGTGTGCAGGCTGTTCGTGAGGCTAAGAAAGATATCAAAGTAGAAGTGTTAGTACCTGACTTTCGGGGTCGCATGGAAAAAGCCTTGAATGCCATGGAAGAGGGCTTGCCAGATGTCTTTAACCACAACATTGAAACGGTACCTCGCTTATACAAGGCAGCTCGTCCAGGTTCGGACTATCAGTGGTCGTTAACCTTGCTCCAATCATTTAAAGAACGTTACCCAGGTATTCCAACGAAGTCAGGACTCATGATTGGTTTGGGTGAAACAGATGATGAGGTCAAGCAAGTCTTGCGTGATCTTCGTGATCATGGTGTTGACATGATTACGATGGGGCAATATTTGCAGCCAACGCCTCACCACATGCCAGTGACACGCTATTTGTCGCCTCAAGGGTTTTTAGAGCTTGGGGAGTACGCAAAGTCGCTAGGTTTTGAAAACGTGGCTAGCGGGCCTCTCGTTCGTTCGTCGTACCACGCGGACTTGCAGGCAGCCGGCGAAGAGGTTAGCTAACCACCATAAAGAAAAGGACTCGTTTATGCACTTTCAATTCATGGATACTTTGTCGCATAGCCTCTTGACGCATCCTGAGCGTGGGTTGTGGATTACGTTTTTTGTGGCTTTTCTGGAATCACTACCGTTGCTGGGTACCATTTTCCCGGGTGCCATTTTCATGACTGTTATTGGTATGTTGGCAGGGCGAGGGCTGATTGGTTTTATGGATATGATCATCATTAGCACGATAGGTGCTTTTGTGGGTGATATATTGGGTTTTTGGTTGGGTCGAGCGTTTCATGAAAAGTTACCCAGCTGGCCTATTTTTAGAAAAAGGCAACACTGGCTCGAAAAAGGGGAGCAGTTTTTTCAGAGGCATGGTGGTAAAGGGGTGTTGATTGGACGCTTTGTTGGTCCCATTCGTTCTTCTGTTCCTATGATTGCCGGTCTTTTGCAAATGGGATGGCAGCGCTTTATTCCCGTGGCTCTCGTGGCTGCGATTGCTTGGTCTATTGTGTATTTGCTTCCAGGTGTGTTGGTGGGGGCGATTTCCTTACAACTGAGCACGCCTCAAGTCACACTCTTTTTAGTGACAGCCCTTGCTGTCGTTGCGTTGTTATGGGCGATAGTCTGGCTATGTCAGCGATTTTTCTCGTATCTGTCTGATTTGGGGAACCGTTTTGTGGCGTCGCTATGGTTTTTCTTTCAGCGTATGTATGGTGCGCGATGGGTAGTTCGCGTAGTGACAAATAAAGAAGACGTGAAAGATTATCATCAACTGACGCGCTTATTGATTGCTTTTGTGTTACTGCTATGTGTCGTGGTGTTTACGGTTCATGTCTTTACTAATGGTACCTTGACTCATTTAAATCACCCTGTTTTCTTCTTACTTCAAAGCCTACATCGCCCTTGGTTAACCAAAATGTTATTTGGTATTACCATGCTTGGGGATAAGCATGCGATTGCCATTGCAACTGTGATTATTATGTGTGTTTTGGCGTGGCAGAAGCATTGGCGTCACGTGAAGTATTTGGCCATCACGATGCTGTTTGCTTTTGGTTCAGTGATGCTATTCAAGCTGGCCTTTTATGAACCTAGACCGATGGGTCTTGCTCATCCCGCTCATAGCTCTGCGTTTCCTAGTGGTCATACGACGTTATCCAGCGTTTTTTATGGTGTGCTTGCTTATTGGACCATGCAGCAAGTGCGCGAGCAGTGGCGTTTTTGGGTGAAAGTGGCTGCTTTTTTGTTGGTTGGTTTAGTCGGCTTATCTCGCTTGTATTTGGGGGCGCACTGGGTATTGGATGTGATGTCTGGTTGGTGTTTGGGTTCAGCGATTTTGCTGGTCTCGATTACCTTCTTCCGAAGAAAACCAAGTCATTCAGCAAATACCTTGCACCATTGGGCGTGGGTGATGCTAATTGCCGTTGTATTATCATGGGGCTCGGTGACATGGTCGATAGGGCCGCGTTTGCTGGAGGGCTTTGAGCCCATTTGGTCGACTGCAGTGATTGATAAAGGACAATGGCTCAGTCGTTCGTCATCCTTACTTCCCGCGTATCGCCGAAATCGAGTGGGCCATCCCAGCGAGCCATTTAATCTGCAATGGGCTGCGCCTATTCAATGTGTCACGTCTAATTTGGTGTATCATGATTGGCAGTTGGTGACTCATGTCTCGACGGTTAAAAGCGTATTAACGCGTTTTACCTCTCATAAGGCGGAAGACCATTTATTTATGTTTAAGCGCCTTTTTAGGCAACGCCCTCCCATTGTGTACATGATGAAGCGGCTTCCTGATGGGAAATCCCTTGCCGTGATACGCCTGTGGTCCTCAGGAGTGTCTCTAAAAAATGGTTTACCTATTTGGGTGGGTAGTGTGAGTCTTCGATCACCCAAAGCAAACCTCTTTAGCTTGCATGCACCTGAGCATTACGGAAAAACCGCTCAGGACATGCTGAATCCTTTGGTGTATGTTGGTTATCGCACGTATAGGCAACAAGTACCGATGCAACGCATGCAACGTTTCTTCCGCAAAGAAGGATGGCATGGAGGCATATTGTTTTTGTTGTCACCTTATACTTCTGAAGAGTCTTGCAGTTAACTCTTAGACGTGACTAGCTCGTGAATGTGTCGCGACGTAGTAAGGAACTTTGGGGATGCCAGCGGGGATATCTTTTTCTTTCAGCCTGAGGAAAAGTCGTGCAGGACTTTGTCCAAAGGGTTTAATTTTATGGGTGCCATAAGGGTTGTTTCTTTGATCGCTTATTTCATGGAGCCAGAATCGTTGTTGATTGAGTAACTGTCTCCAAAAATCGATGCTAACCGTGCCTTTTCCAATATGTTTGATGGCAGTTAATCGAATTACCCCTTGAAGTATGTGTTTCTTATAGTATGGGTGGTGTTCCATAGGTAGTTTTAGCGGTCTTGCTATATCAAGAATAGGTTCTTCAGTTAAACTATTTCTGGTTACTCGCTTGCTTCTTTTCTTGTCAGATCTGTCGGTAGGGGCTTGAGTTGATTTTTGTTGCTCAAGTTTTTGAATGAGCATCTGTTGCATAGTGTAGGAGAGCTCAGCACCCGATGTGATAATGACAACAGGACGCTGTTTTTTAATTGTAATGCATTTTCTATTAAAGTTGAGGGATGTTTTTAAGTCATTTTGTAAAATATGCCTATAGACACGTTGGGCTTTTTTAGCAGATTTCTGGAAGCAATATTTCGTCGCTTGAAAAGTAATGAAAATAGAAAAACGAATGAAGAAAAAATTAAGGTTCCCACCAATCTTTCCAATAAAAGAGAAATTATTTAGATCAATCGTGTCATCTTGAAACAATGCTGTGAGCAAACCTATGGTAGGCAGGATGATAATCGAAGCAAGGATGAGCTTTTCTAGAAAAGACATTGCTCGGTGTATTTTTCTGTATCCTCCACCAGGGATGGCATCCAGAAGTTGATTGCCTATTGTGTGCCATGATGAATCGGCAATCGTTTGATGTTGGGGAGCATGATTCATTTGCCAGGTTTTTAGTAAATGTTTTAGTGAGTTAAATTCCGTAGAGGGTGTGGCATCTATGAGGTCTTCGGTAGCCGTTAAATAAAAAAAGGTAATTAAACTGAGTAACTTCTTGTGTTCCATAGGAGTCATATTGATGGAGAGTAAAGAGAGATAAAGGGTATTCTTTAAAGCGATAATAAGTTCTGGTGCATTTGAATCCTTTTTTGTATCAACTTCTTTGAGTAAAGCGTCTGTTAGTAGCTCTGCAGTGTGAAAGCAGGTTGTGTCAAAGGTATGACTTTGAAGGGGAGTGTCGTTTTCGTAAGCAAGTTTCACACCAGATAAGCATATACTAAAAAGGTAAAAAAGGGTGGTTAGTGCGTGATAGTAAGGATTTTTATGGCTTTCTCTGATGTTTGTGTTGATGGATAGGTCTTTGAATAGTTGTGTGAGTTGGCTTTGAGTTGTATCAGGTGCTAGGCATCCTATGCTAATGAGAAGCTTTAGTGCGAGTGTATCATGAATTTTTTGAGCTTCTATCTTTGGTACCTTGTTACGACTGGGGTGGGTGAGCTTATTAAAAATTTTTAGAAGCTTCGGAGAAAGTTCAGTTGTTTCAGAGGTGCTCGATTTTGACATGTCATACCATCACTGCGTGAATTCCCAACGATGATATACACTTAAAAGTTACAATACAAGTAAAATTTACAAAATAATGGTGTTTTTGATTGTGTCAATGTTACACGTGACTGGCTCGTGAATGTGTTGCGATATAGTAAGGAACCTTAGGTATGCCTGCTGGGACATCTTCACGTACTTGTTTAAGTAATAATCGAGCTGAACAGAGCTTGTTTGGCTTCACTTTATGCGTGCCGTGTGACTTGTTTCGTTCATGGGAAGTGGGCTCGATTGAGAACCGCCCCTCTTGTAATATATTCCCCCACCATGCCTTGGTTACATGACCTTTCCCTAGGTGGATTAGTGTGCGAAGAAGAATCACTCCACACAGAACTTTTTCACGAAAATAGGGATAATGATCTGCAGGAAGTACGAGTTGTTCTTGCTGTTTATCGCTAGCAGTTGCAGCAGCTTTTTCACGTATTTGGTTTTCTTCGGGGTCATCTTCAAGTAATGGTCTGTTGGGTGTTTCTTTATTGTATTTGTCCCAAAGAGCGCTTTGAATATGTAGTGGAAGGCTATCCTTGCCTTGAATAACCACGACAGCTTTTGTTTTGCTGACAGTAATCATTTTTCTGTTAAATACAAAAGCCTCTTGAATGTCAGCTAGTACTTTGGTTTTGAAAGCTGTTTGAGCATTTTTGGCCGATTTATAAAATCGATTTCCAAGAAAAGCTGAGAGGGCAATAGTACCGACAATTAAAAGGCCTACATTAAGATCTCCTCCTAGCCAATAGATGAATGAGAAGTAGTTGGGGTGGATGCTTACTATGTCACATACATGAAGCGTGAAGGCAAGCATAGGTAGGTAAGCAACATAGCGTATCAGTTCGATGAGTTGGCTGATGCATCCAAAAATTCGTCTAGGAGTGGCACCAGGGATATTATTAAGGAGTTGATTGCCAAGTGGGTGCAGATTGATTTTATAGAGTTTGTTCAAAGAGAGATTTTGTCGATGCCAAGTTTCCAGGATAAGTCGCAGTGACTGATACTCTTTCTGAGTTTTGTGTGAGGATATATTTTCTACTAAGGGGTGATGATCTAAGTAATAATGAGTGATAATATGTAGTAGGGATTTCATTGAGCGCGGGCTCATGTGGATGGTTTGCAAGGATAGATATAAGGTTTCTTTCAGGGAAATTTTAAGTGCGGTCAAATCAATGTTGTCAGAAAGTGTGACATGTGTGAGTAAGGTGTCAATGATTGTGGTGGCAGTTAAGAAACACATGTCATCCATCATTGTCATGGTTTCAGGTGGTAATGATGGATTGATGTCAACAAGATTGTCGTTTGAAATGCTTTTGATAGCTTGAGTCAGCAGTTTTCCTTTTTGCTTAAAGAATATCTTGCTGGCACTTAAGCTTAACTGAAATAAGTAGAAGCTTAAGCTTAAGGCCCGAAAATAAGGGTTTTCTCGTTCCGCTGAAATAATGGGGTCGATGTGCAGGTCGCTAAGGATTTTTCTAAGGCTTTCTTGGCTTATTGTGCTAGGGATTAAGCCCATGTTGACCAATAAATCCATCAGCACCCTGTCAAAACATTGTTGTGCTTGAGTTTTCCTGAGTTGGTGTCGAGATGGGTGTGTCAGCTTATGGAATAGGGCTAGGGTTTTTGAGGATAGCTCTATAGTTGGTTGGTTTTTTTTGCTCATAGTTCTACTTCATCAATGAAATAATGACAACGATACTAACGCGAAAGACTCTACTTTGCAAATATTATTTCCTAAAATATCTAATCCATAAAGGCATTGATTTTCATTGCTTTTATCTAAACTGTGTTGAGCTAATGCTGATAGGAGTCATTTGAATTGGGATGATTAATCCGGCCTGCTGGTGGTATTCACGATCATTACACCATAGCGCTTTTAACTGTTCGGGCAGCTCTTGTGGTAGGGGAATATTATCCCGAGGGGCAACGGCGATATGGGACAGCGCCAGGATGTGGTCCAGTCGATGCCAGGTGTTGAGTTGTATGGCCTGATCTGCGCCTATGAGGGTGAAGTACATTGCTTCTCGGTCGGTGCAGAGTTGATCCAAGGTGTCACTCGTGTAATTGATTTTTCCAGGGGTGTTTTCAACATCACTGATCGACCATCGTGAATCTTGGTCCATGATATTCTTCAAGGCTTCTGCTCGGGATTCAAATGGAGAAAGCGCATGCTTTGGGTGGCTAGGGTTTCCAGTGGGAATCCAAATGAGTTGATCAAGGTTCAAGGAGCTCATGGCAGACTGAGCGAGTGTTATATGCCCTTCATGGATAGGATCAAAAGCACCGCCATAGAGGCCGATTCGAGTCTGGGGCATGCTTAATCTCCGAGTGATGAAGGCGTTAATATGTTATCATGAGAGCATGCGTAAGGTAATACACATTGATATGGATTGTTTCTATGCAGCCATAGAAATGCGGGACGATCCCAGTCTGCGGGGAAAACCTGTGGCAGTGGGTGGTGATCCTGGGCGTCGTGGCGTCTTGAGTACGTGTAACTATGAAGCGAGAAAGTATGGCCTGCATTCGGCAATGCCTACAGCATTTGCCTTGAGGCAGTGTCCAGATTTAGTCTTATTGCCTGGGAATATGGCTAAATATCGGGAAGTGTCTGAGGAGATTTATGCTATTTTTTCAGATTATAGCGATCAGATTCAGCGGATTGCGTTGGATGAAGCCTACTTGGATGTGACGGATTCGCCGCATTGTTATGGCAGTGCCACTTGGATTGCTGAAGCGATTCGAGAGCGCATTTATCGTGAGCTCCAACTCACGGCATCAGCCGGTGCTGCACCCAACAAATTGCTCGCTAAAATTGCCAGCGAAATGAATAAGCCGAACGGGCAATATGTTATTCCTCCGGAGCACGTGGGTGAGGTGATGGCCACCTTGCCTGTGAAGAAGTTGATGGGTGTGGGTGCAGTGACGCATAAGAAGCTACAGTCGATGAATATCCATACCTGTGGTGACCTGCAACAGGTCTCGCTATTGGAGTTGACCGACCATTTTGGAAAGTTTGGGGAACGTTTGTACCATGCGTGTCGAGGTGAGGATGATAGTCCTGTGAAGGAGCGGGATGGCAAAAAGTCTGTGAGTGTTGAGCATACCTATCCTCATAATTTAACAACGGTTGATGAGTGTTTGGAAGCGATCCCTGATTTGATGAGTCGTTTGAAAAAGCGTTTGGCGAGGGAGGATCAAAGCATCGCTAAGCAATACATAAAAATTAAGTTTTCGGATTTCACGCAAACCACCGTTGAGTCTTGTGCTGCCTCCGTCACGCAAAGCCTCTATCAATCGCTTATGACCACAGGGTTTGAGCGAGCTAACAAACCTGTGCGGTTGCTAGGAATCGGTGTGCGTTTCTCAGAAGAGTCACCGCAGTTGTCGTTGTTGGGGTGAGGGCCTATTCACAAGAAAATAAATATAAACAAAAAGGCTTCATTGACAGTCGTTCGATAAATATGTATTTCCTCTGTGTAGCAGTGTTAAGCACAATAGGGGATATACACATGAAACAAAGTACTTCCAAAGGCAAATATCGCTTGGATAAAAGTTATACCTGGGATGTTAAATTTGATGAAAGTAGGGCAAAGGTCGAGGGGGAGAAATATCTAAAAGAGTTTTTTGATTGTAACAAAGAAAAGGCGTTAGATTATCTATTTGAATACAGCGATCCTCATTGCTCTGCCAGGTTTTCGAAAAGAGGTCTTGAGGAATATCTCAGTGTCGGGCGAAGATTATATGACCTTTTATCCGTCGAAGGTAGTGCTAAAGAATATCAGTGTTTTTCATATAGATTCCCTCAATTTTGGTTAATGGGTGCGAGGCTTGGCTCTGATGAAGAAACAATTACTCAGCATCAGAGAAACTGGAGAGCTATTTCGAAAGTGTATTTTACTCTTGAGTACCCGTATTTTGATGAAGAGGACAAGGATTATAGTGAGATTCAATCACATTTTTTCGATCAAGGAGGGATGCAAATATTTGAAGATAAAAATAAGTTTCGAACCTTTATTGAGAGCTATCCAAAATTATGGCCAACATATTATTTATGCTCAGAAGAGTTAAGATCGGATCCTGATATTTTTTACGGGATGTTTAAGGCTTGTGTTACAGTTGAAAAGCAACGGTATACAATAATTTTAACTGGGCATGGAGTTAGAAAAAAAGGTGTCGATATATCACCTTATTATTCTGTATGTCAGGCCTACCAATGGTGTGCTCCTTCTCTTAGGAATAATGTAGCTCTCTTTCGTTCGTGTCTTGAGCTTGCTCAGAGAATAGACGCTGATGAATTGTGGGTCCGGCTGTGTCATGCGGTTCAGTTTTCTTCTGATGAAATAAGGGGGAGTGTTGATGTGCTTATCGAGCTATATACATCAACGAAACACATGTTCTGTCAAGAAAAGTCCGATGAGAAGAAGAGCAATGGTGCCATTTCTAGTGTTGCGCGTAATTTCCTTTTAAATACCAGTACAGTTATTTGTAAACATAGTAGAGATAAAAGGCTTTATGAGAAAGTGTTTTATTGTCCACCAAAGGAGTACAATTTAGGTAAATTTTCGTCAGGCTCAGTTAAAGAAGACCATCACTTCATTGCTAAACTTATGGATAAAAGTATTTGCTCAGCCTTGGTTTTCTTTGTTGAGTGTTCACTTTCTGTGAGAAATCATGGGCCCCTAATTGCTCGTCTGTTGTCAGGATATTTAGGTTTAAGTGCGAGTAAAGAATCTTCACCTCAAAAGGGAGGAGATAAGACTGCTGTTTCTAGAGGAAAGCTGCATTACAAAGATATAACGAAAGACATATTACTTGAGTTTTTCAAGTCTTTGGGAGGTGAAATTGTAGGATCCTCTACTGCGTTGAATGAGCCATTTGCTAAAATGGTGGAGAGTAACGTACTTTTTGCTTTGGAAGTATTTAACATCGACCCTGAAAAGTTTCATCAGAATGCTGCTTTTACCGAGGCTTTGAGTATTTCCGTGATGAGTACACTTAGCTCTTTAGAAGGAAAGAGGCTGCTGAGTCTGAAAAAAGTTCCTTCTTTTCGAAAGAATCCATCGATCACCTCCTTTGAAGGCAAAGTATTAGTACGGGTACCTAGAAATTCGAGCGCGGAGGATAGTATGCGCGAAGTATCTGTTAGCTTTCCCGAACATGTACAGAAAGTAATCCTAAGATTCTTGTTAAAAATTGAAGACACATATTTTTTAAATGTTTTCAAATCTAACTATTGGACACTAGGGGAAGCATTGCTGCAAGAGTATAAATCAGAGTTTGCTTATAAAGAAGTAAAAAAAGGAGAGCCTTTAGATCAAGAGGCTGGTGTATCCAACTGGTCTGATGATGAAGAATTATTGGAATCCGATTCCGAGACTAGGTTAGGAGAAAATGATTCCGGTGCTTCTTCACCGTTTGTAGCCCACCCTGAGAAAGAACCTATGGGTGATGGGGTTGAAGAGCTTAATGAGGAAGCAATTGGGGATGTGAGTCGTGAGATTGAGTCTGAGAAGGGAGGTGATGGAGCCTTGTCTGATGAAGAAGGTGGAAGTGAAGATGCTATTCTAGAATATTCTTCTCTGTTTTTTTCTAGTGAACCATTGATCCAACAGAAATTTGAATCTGGTTCAGGTGTTGGGGCTTCTGCTGGTGGAGCTAATGATTCTGATAATGAAGAGGAAGCTGGGGCATTGTCTGAGGAAGAAGGTCATTTTTCTGCATTTTCTGCGTTTTTGTCAAGTGAAAGATTCGAGGAACCTGAATCGAATTCAGGTTTTGGGGCTTCTTCTGGCGGAGCTAATGACTCCGATAATGAAGAGGAAGCTGGGGCGTTGCCTGATGAGAAAGGTGATTTTTCTGCATTTGTGGAGGCCATTAAGAAGAAGAACATACGTAGGATGTATGACTTATGCAAAGCCAATCCTGAGCTATTACAGCGCGTAGAAAAAACAGTCTTGCATTCTGTAGAAGAGGATGGAGAAACACTAGCTGTTCGCGCTGCTTATGAAGGGGAAAAAAACTTAGTGATCGCCTTATGTAAGAAAGACACTAGACTGCTAACTGATGAAGGTGGGTATGGGTCAGCACCGATTCATTGCCTCATTGAAAACGGACACACAGAATTGATGCTGGCATTGTTAGATGAGTTCCCTGTATTGCTAACCGTTAAAACTACGAGTGGGGAAACATTAGCCCATATCGCCGCTGCCTATGGGCGCACAAAAGTGCTGTTGAGCGTGTGGGGAAGGGATCCTGGGTTGATAAGAGCTCGAGATCAAAGTGGAGAAACACCAGTTGGTAGAGTCGTTAACAATGGCTATACAAATACCCTGCTTGAATTATACAGAAGAGAGCCTAGCCTGCTAGATCTTAGAGACAGTTCGGGTAATAACTTGGCTCATAAAGCTCTTCTTGCAGACAGCGAACGTAGAGAAGAGTTACCGTTTTTTCTCATGAGTGCATATTCTGATCTCTTTTTTATGAGAAACAAAAGTGGTGATACACCCTTGCATATGCTCGTTAAAATAGGATGCAGACCAGAACTTTTCAAGGCTATATTAGTTAAAGGACCACGCTTGCTTACAGTTACAGATGTCAACGGTAGCACACTCATACAGGTAGCAAAAGGTAAAATGTTTGATATCTTGCGGGCCCTGGAAGCGAAAAAGGAAAGGGAAAAGGTGTGTGAAAACCTCCATTCGAAAGAGCAGCATGAACCCAGCTGTAAACGTTTAACGAGAGATGCTTACACACAAGAAAGTTCGAAGGTCTCAGGGACTATGCAGTGGTTGCAAGAGGAAATGGGGCCCACGGGAGGTCAAAATAACCCTTTTTCTCTGTTCGATGTTGTTGTTAGGGCTGATGAGGCGAAAAAGGATGAGCAGCAAGAAGCAGGGAAAAAACTCGCGGTTTAGGTGTTTTTATTAGGCGTTCTTGGAACGCCTGAATGTGTAACCGGTTGATTGAACTGGATTCCTGCATTCGCGGGAATGACAGAAAAACAAACCGGGGGACGTTACATTCTACTTCTCACACAAGCTATGTTAGAAGGTAGCATTGACACGCACCTATATATATGCGATAATAAAAAAATAAGTTTAATAGAAATAGAGGTGTAATATGTCCTTGCCTGATAAGTTAGAAGCTGAGGTTGAAAAACATAAAAAAGACGTTTTTTCAGATGGTTACCAGAAGAATTTTCAGGATTGGTTTGCGCGCTGTTTATCTGAAGGCTTACTTTTTCATACGTTTAAAGAGGGGCAAGAGGAGTTTCTAAACTCGTGCTCGATAGATCAGTTAGATAGGCTTATTGAAGTTATAGTTGACGGCCGCGTGACAACGGTATCACATTATTATGTTCTTTCGAAACTTGAAAATTCAGCTAAGTTGATTAACATCAAAGACGTTAATTTTTACATTCGAAATAATGATGCTGATGATGAGCTCAATAAATTGAAACAGGACTTCTTGAATGCAGCACCCTTAATTTGTGAGGGACTACCTTCTGGCTCTATAGCCCTGGGTAAAAGAGATAGGAACGAGATTGCGGTTGCCAAAGCAGCAGGGAAGATTTTAAGAAACAGCAATATTGCTGGGGGTTTAACTGTTGCTGGTGCGGCAGTACTGTTAAGCACCTTGGGAGCATTGAGTCCGTCGATGACTTCATTGATTGCTGCTAACCCACTTGCTGGTGGATGTGTGTTGGCGCTTATTGTATTGGTCGGTGCAGTAATGGTAGCTACGGGAGCTGTTCATGCCCATGCTGCTCGAGTGGGTAAATCGGTGAAGGAATTGTTTGCTGGATCGGATAAAGGAAAATCATCTCAACCAATTATTTTATAGTAGTAGGTTATATTTAGGTGTTCGTGGAACGCCTGAGTGTGTAAACGGATGATTGAACTGGGCCCCTGCTTTCGCGGCGTTGTTGCATAATTCCTCTTTAGTTTGTCATCCCTTTGAAAAAAGGGATCCAGTTTGATTAAACGCAGACAAAGTCTGCTCTATCAAGCGTTCGATGAACGCTTAAATGAGTAAACACTGATATAACTGGATTCCTGCTTTCGCAGGAATGACAGCGGCGAGCAGGAATGACAGAAAAACAAACCGGGGGAGCTTACATTCTACTTCTCACACAAACCCATGCTTAGCCTTTCCATGGCTTGCCATGGGCAGCCAAGGTGTTGGCCCTTGATCATTAAGTCGATTTGCATGCAGGTTTGTAGCGCTTCTCGAATACGCGCACGGTTTAAACGCCTAAGTGCTTTTTGGTAACCCATCTGTTTGCTTTGCCAGTGTTGTTTCAATGCCTGTGCCTGAGATTGACCGCTACTGATGGCCTGAGCGAGTGAGTACAGTGTGCGAAGTTCATTGGTGATCGACCATAAGATCAAGGTGATTTCTTGATTCGTTTCACGCATACCATCCAACAAATACAGCGCTCGTGCAGCAGCGCCAAGCATCAGGTTGTCAACCCATTCGAAAGGATTGTAACTGGCGTGATTGCATAACACAGACCGGACAGCATCAACGGTAACGGTTCGATTGGGTTTCCATAGCGCCAGTTTTCGAATCGCATTATTGGCTGAGAATAAATTCCCTGAAGAAAATTGAGCGAGTAAGGCTAAACTTTGATGGTCTGCATTCAAACCATGGGCGGTCATCTTGTTTTTTAGCCAGGCGAGCAACTCACGATCTTTTAAAGGCCAAACGGCAATAGCCACGCCGTCTTTCTCAATCGCTTTATACCAAGCACCTTTACGCTGTTGAGGAGTGAGTTTTTCTGTCACAATAATCAAGGTTTTATCAGATGGAGGATTCTCTAAAAAGTTCTTTAATATCCGGCTACCTTCAACATCAAATTTTGCGCTTGGGTGCTGGAGTTCGATGTACGTACTATCGCTAAAGAGATCCATGTGGTTTAAGGAGTCTTCCAGGGTTTGCCATGAATAACTGGGAGAATAGACATGATGCTCACGCGTGAACCCGCGTTTTTCTAAACAGGCTTTAATGGCAGCACAGGCTTCCTCGCACAAGAAACTATCGTCACCTGAAATTAAGTAACAGGGAGCAAGCTCTTTTTGCTTGAGGTGCTTGTCTAGCGCATTAACTTTGAGTTGCATGAGAAGCTCCTAACGCAGATTGCTTAGCTGAAAAGGTCGCAAAGATGCGATAGATCATGAGCTGTGCTAAGCGTTCGGATAGATGGCGGTAAGTGAGCGCCTGCATCGAGGGCGTATCGAACTGGTTCGCATTATGAATGATGGGTAGGCTTTGCGTGGTGATAATCACCTTGCTCAATGGGTTGCCTTTTGAATCTAAGAGCTGCCATCTTGCTGTTAGTGTGTGCTGGACGGTATAACTGGTACCACTGTTAAACAGAGTGGGTTGGGGGTGTGTGAAAGTCATTGATTTAACAACCAGCTGTGGGCCATTGCTGGCTTTGATGTTTACACCCAGCGCACTGAGTTCCCGTTCTAAAAGCACAGACAAATAGCTATCGTTATTGGGTGTGTCAATGCTCAAACTGACGAGGTTAGTGGGTCGGTCTTTTTGGCTCGCGATATGATAACCACACGCGGTTAACGATAAACAAGCCGCTATGAGTAGCGATACCAAAAAAAAACGATGTCGCATGTGTCTTCCTTTTAAGTGACTACGATGTTAACCAAACGTTTCGGCACCACAATCACACGTTTGATGGTCTTGTCAGTGATGTAACGTTGGATGTCTTCCAAAGCAAGAGCAGCTGCTTCGACAGTCGCCTGATCTGCGGATGCTGATTGAGCCATTCGGGCGCGTAGTTTGCCATTGATTTGAATAACGTATTCGATGGTATCTTGTTCCAGGGCTTTGGGGTCTGGGGTTAGCCAGGCAGTGGTTTCTACGCAGCCAGGGTAAGCTAAGTGTGTCCAGAGTTCCTCAGCCATGTGAGGGCAAATAGGAGATAACAGGCTCAATAAAATTTGCATGCTTTCTCGCGTCACGCGAGTGTCGATCTCTTTGTAAAGATCATTTTTGTTAAGCACATTGAGAAGCTTCATCGTGGCTGACGCAACAGTGTTAAGATGCTGCTTATCCATGTCATCCCTTGCTTGTGCAAGAATGCTGTGAGTTTCGTGGCGAACTTTTTTGCTAGAGCCATCCAGGGCCTCATGATTGATAGGCTCATTGTTTTGATGCAGATCGAATTCTTTTAATGCATCACCCAAGGCCCAAACACGTTTTAAGAAACGGTAGGAGCCATCCACCCCGGCATCTGACCACATGAGATCTTGTTTGGGTGGTCCAGCAAAGATAATGAAAAATCGCACGGTATCTGCGCCATAGCGTTCGATTAAATCAAGGGGAGAAACCGTGTTCCCTTTTGATTTGGACATCTTGACGCCGTCTTTGCAGACCATGCCTTGAGTGAGTAAGCGTGTGAAAGGTTCGTCTGAATCCAGTAAATCGAGGTCTCGTAAGACTTTGTGGAAAAAGCGTGCGTACAGCAAATGCATCACGGCATGTTCGACGCCGCCCACGTATTGATTAACGGGCGTCCAACGCTTGGCAGCATCGTTTAACATGGCATTGGATTCATTGGCACAACAGTAACGCGCATAATACCAAGAGGATTCAACAAAGGTGTCCATGGTATCGGTTTCACGACGTGCGGGTTTGCTGCATTCTGGGCAAGTGGTGTTAACAAAGGCCTCATGTTTAACTAGCGGTGAACCTTCTCCTGTGGGTACGATGTCAGTGGGTAACACAACGGGTAAATCGGATTCAGGCACAGGCACAGCGCCACAGCTATCGCAATAGATGATGGGAATGGGTGCGCCCCAATAGCGTTGTCGGGAGATGCCCCAGTCACGTAGTCGGAACTGAACGCTAACATCCGCCTGCCCCTTGTTAGCCAATGCTTGTGCGATCACTGTTTTTGCTTCGATGTTATCGAGTCCATCAAACTCACCAGAGTTAATCAGTTTTCCTGGCAATGTCATGACGGATTCATCGTAGTTCCAATCAGGGTGATCAGCGTTTTGGATCACCGGTGGAATAGCAAGGTTATACGCTTTAGCGAACTCATAATCTCTTTCATCGTGCGCGGGCACGCCAATCACAGCGCCTTCACCGTAAGACATGAGCACGTAGTTGGTAATCCAAATGGGGATGGGAGCTTGTGTGATTGGGTGAATGGCTGTGAACGCCGTTTCGATGCCCAGCTTTTCTTGCGTTGCTAAGTCACGTTCCGCTACTGAGTTGTTGCGGCATTTTTTTATAAAAGCTTGGATGGCTTCGTTATTTTGGGCTGCCTTCTGTGCGATGGGGTGATCTGCAGCGATGGCGATGAAAGCGACGCCCATGAGTGTGTCAGGGCGAGTGGTGTAGGTGGATAGGTTATCGTCTGAATCATTCAGTTTAAAATGTAAGGTGGTACCTTCGGATCGACCAATCCAGTGGCGTTGCATGGTGCGAACCTGATCGGGCCAGCCGTCTAATGTGTCAATCCCATCCAATAATTCTTGCGCATAGTCAGTGATTTTGAAAAACCATTGGGCGATTTTTTTCTGTTCGACAGGTGCGCCTGATCGCCAACCACAACCGTCAACGACTTGTTCGTTGGCCAAGACGGTTTGATCAACAGGGTCCCAGTTTACCCAGGATTCTTTTCGGTAAGCGAGGCCTCGTTTTAGCATTTGTAGGAAGAGCCATTGCTCCCAACGGTAGTAATCTGGTTCGCAGGTGGCGAGTTCGGCGCTCCAGTCAAAGGAAAAGCCCAAACGCTTGAACTGATCACGCATGCGTTTAATGTTTTCAATAGTCCATTGATGGGGTGGAAAGCCATTTTTGATGGCGGCATTTTCAGCAGGTAAACCAAAGGCGTCCCAACCCATGGGTTGGAAGACAGAGTCTCCTTGTTGGCGACGGTACCTAGCCATGACATCACTGATGCTATAATTACGGACGTGCCCCATGTGGAGTTCACCACTGGGATAGGGGAGCATGGATAAGCTGTAATAATGTTTACCTGTCAGATCTTCGTTTTTCATGGCATCGTAGCGGTTTTCAGATGCCCAGGTGGCTTGCCATTGTGTTTCGATGCGTTCAGGTGAATAATCAGTAGCTGGAGTGGTCATGTGTGAGTGGCCCTTAGCGTGTTTAAGAGGTGGGATCGATAGGGCTTAAGGATACCTGAGCGGCTCGATTCTTCCAAGGCAAGTTTGCACCGCCGGCATGGTTTGTGCATAATGTAAACACATTAACAACAGTAGGGATGATAGATGTTTCACACGAATAAAGGCGGCCCAGGGAATGTTTACAAATTGGGCAGAATGATGCCGGCTTTGCCAGCCTCGACTTTGCTTGGCGCTCAGCAGTACCAGCGCCTCATAGAACGTATTCATTCGTTTTCAGATTTGCACGATGAGCATTTCCAAGTCAGCTATCATTTGCTCATTCGGCGATATGCAGAATACGTACAAGCGTTACCGAAAAGTTTGAGTCGAAAATTAGGCTCGTTGCTCAATGACTCGTTGCTTCGGGCAACGGGGGTTTTGAAAGCCTACGTGGATTTGCATAAACATGCGTCACCTTTACAGCGTTATGCTATTTTTTCAGCTATTTTGTTGCGTGATGCAGGCCGTGTGTTTACTCGCTACATGATTATTTTAGTGGATAAAGAAGGTAAACATCTGCGCTATTGGGATCCCATGCAAGGGCCCATGAGTCAACAAGAAGAAGGGTGTTATTACAAACTGGTTCCACTACAAGTTAACCAGACTCGTCTCAATGAATCCTTAGCCATCATGATTGCGCCGGAGTTGATGTCACCTGAATCTTACGAATGGTTAACCGGAGATCGGGCTGTTTTTGTGGAGTGGCTGGATTTGATGGTGTCTTCCGGTATGAAGACAGGGGAGCTTTCGTATTTTTACGAAATGTTCGTCGAAGAAGAGCTGGAAGATGGTTATGACTTTGGTGAGCTGCATGATCTTGAGGTCCCTCAAGAAAAGGCACCCGCCAGTGAAATGGTCGATAAATTTTTAGAGTGGTTGAATGAGTCTTTAGAACATGGTGATTTGGATGTAGTGTCCAACGATCCAGATTGCCATGTTCTAGATGGTGGTTCATTCATTGAAACTCACACACTGGAAAAGTTTGAGCGTTTGTATAAATACCCGAATAATTCAGTCTATTATGCAATTGGTAACTTGTTAGGTGCTCCCGAAAAGGGCGGTAACGATTTCTGTCATGCTAAATTCTATAAAGGCAGTGTGTCTGGATTTGGGAGTTTGGTGAAACGTGGGCGAACGGAAGTAAAAGGCGTGTTTTTGTCTGATCATTTGGTGAAGCGTTTAGGCGCTAAAAGCACCATTCAAGTTGTGAAAGAAAACCAGCAAGCTAGCTTACCGAATTTGCGCGAGTCGGTTAGGCAGGGTGTAGTCGCGAATCCGGATTTTTATAAGTAGCTTACGCACGTCCCACGTGTCTGCGGAACGCAGATCCGGGGGATCCAACAACTTCACGCCTCCCGGTTCGCATTGCGAATCCGCTGGGGGTCCAACAACTTCACGCCCCCCTCGGTTCGCATTGCGAATCCGCTGGGGGTTGTATCTTAACGGATACTTCAAATAGGTTTAGTCTTTGATGAAGGAGTCAGGTAACCGCACGTCTGGGGGTTGTTCGAAAACGAACCTTTTGGATCAGGTGCGTTACCTGACGTTATTCATGCCATGGGCACTCGAACGGTAGAATGAGCTACTCAGTGTTGTACGCTCGCATACAATCCTGAGTCAAGCCATGGCACTAGCAGGAGAAAGCGAATGACTTCATCCCACGAGGTTATGGTAGGCATAGATGTCTCAAAAGACAAGCTTGACGTTGCCGTAACAGGCTATTCAGTTAGCCAAGTTAATA